>Ga0326511_10000010_pt1 | contig 143829 bp, 176 predicted proteins | sample 0_2496_0518_D_FD_203701 | JGI IMG/M metagenome (GOLD analysis project Ga0326511, IMG submission 203701) | Bovine rumen microbial communities from UC Davis, California, United States - 0_2496_0518 | ecosystem: Host-associated > Mammals > Digestive system > Stomach > Rumen | place: USA...
TATCTTCAACCCCAAAAGTAGATTATTTCTTTAAAAGAAATGGTAGAGATATTCCTATTTATAAAATATATAGAATTGCTGGAACTGTTATTGGAAAAAATGATAACCGCTCATCAGTAACACTATTAACAACAACTGGAGTTGTTAATGTTAAATTTACAAAAGAATATTATGCTATGTATAATCGTCAAATTTCTGAATTGGGAGAAGATAATGTTAAGCATGTTATTGAAAAAGGATGGTTTACAAGAGGAACAAAATTATTAGTTGCTGGATATAAAAGAGATGATACATTTGTAGCAAAGACATATAAAAACAATAGTTTTCATCAATTATATCAAATTATAGATATTTATAAAAATGGAGATATAAAATTGATTCATGATAGAGCAAATATGGAAGAGTGTGGAGCATAGCATTGCGATCAATGTATGCTTCCGCTTATCAATTATAATTAATTTATTTATTTTAAATTTTATATATAATTATAAGGTAATAAATCCTTAGAAATATTTTAAATAATTAAGGAGGAAAATATGAATGTTATTAAACGTGATGGTCGCATTGTAGAATTTAATGCAACTAAAATTGAAAAAGCAATTCTTGCCGCATTTCAAGATGTAGATGGGACTATATCAGAATATGCAAGAGAAAAAGCAGCTAATATAGCTAGTTATATTGAAGGATATTATTTGGATGTTGATGAAACACCAAGTATTGAAGAAATTCAAGATTTAGTAGAAAAAGGTTTAATGTCAACAAAACGTAAAGATGTAGCTAAATCATATATTCTTTATAGAGAAGAAAGAAATAAAGTTAGAAATGCTAATAGTAAATTAATTCAATTAGTAAAAGAAAAAATTGAAGCTTCTAATGTGCAAAACCAAAATGCTAATATGGACGAACATTCTTTTGGTGGACGTATGGGAGAAGCCCGCAGTGAAGTAATGAAAGATTATGCTCTTAACTATATTGTTTCAGATATGGCTAGAGAAAATCATTTAAATAATGAAATATATATTCATGATTTAGATAGTTATGCTGTTGGTATGCATAATTGTTTAACTGTGCCTTTTGATAAGTTATTAAAAGAAGGGTTTAATACTAGACAAACAGATGTAAGACCTGCTCGTTCAGTTAATACTGCATTTCAATTAGTAGCAGTGATATTTCAATTACAATCTTTACAACAGTTTGGCGGCGTTAGTGCTAGTCATTTAGATTGGACTATGGTACCATATGTTAGACTTTCTTTTAAAAAGCATTTTAAAGATGGAATGAGATACATCGAGCATAGAGAAGATGAAATCTCAAGCGATGATAATAGAAGTGTTGAAGATGATTTATACAAAGCATTTCCAGAGGTTTATAAATACGCTATGGATATGACTAAAAAAGAATTAATGCAAGCAGTTCAAGGTATGTATCATAATTTGAATACATTACAATCGCGTTCAGGAAATCAATTACCTTTTACATCTATCAATTATGGTACTTGCACATTACCAGAAGGTAGAATGGTAATAAAAGCATTGTTAGAAGGCTCTATTGAAGGAATTGGAAAAGTTAGAAAAACTCCTATATTCCCATGTGGAATATTTCAATGCATGAAAGGAATTAATCGTAAACCAGGAGAACCTAATTATGATTTATTTAAATTAGCACTTAAATCAACAGCACAAAGATTATATCCTAATTATGTAAATGTAGATTGGTCAGTAAATGCGGGGTATGATAAAAACGACCCTAAGACTTATGTTTCAACAATGGGTTGCCGCACTTATAATGGTGCAGATATAAATGCAGATGAAGGGGTTAATCCTCAAACTAAGGATGGTAGAGGTAATATATGTCCTGTTACTATTATTATGCCTACTCTTGCTATGAAAGCAAAAGAAAAAACTGAAAAAGAAGGAAACTATGTATCTATATCAGATGGTATAAGTTCTATGTCTGATAGTGCCTATGAAGAAGAAATTATTAAAAACTTTATGGAAATATTAGATACTAAAATTCACGAGGCAAAAGATATGTTAATTGAACGATATAAATATATCATTAGTCAAAATCCTAACTCTGCAAAATTTATGTATGAGAATAGATTAATGTTGGGATATGATGGAAAAACAGTAGAAAGTGCTATGAAACATGGTACATTAGCCTTAGGACAAATAGGTTTGGCTGAGACTTTACAAATTTTAATTGGAACGGATCAAACAACAGAAAAAGGAATAAAATTGGCTAAACAAATTGAACAACTGTTTAAAGATAAATGTAATAAATTTAAAAAAGAATATAAATTAAATATTGGAGTATATTTTACTCCGGCAGAAAATTTGTCATATACATCTATGAAAAAATTCAAAAAAGCCTATGGAATTATTCCTAATGTAAGTGATAAAAATTATTTTACTAATAGTATACATGTTCCAGTATGAAAAGAAATGAGTCCGTTTGAAAAAATTGATATTGAAAGTCAATTAACTGGATATAGTAATGCTGGATGTATTACTTATATAGAGTTAGATGGTGGAGTTAAAAATAATCTAGAAGCATTAGAAACAATAGTAAACTATGCTATGGATAAAGATATTCCATATTTTGCAATTAATGTTCCAAATGATACTTGTTTAGATTGCGGTTACACTGATGAATTTAATGATAAATGTCCAATGTGCGGAAGCAAACATATACAACAACTTAGACGTGTTACAGGATATTTAACGGGAGATTATAAAACTGCATTTAATAAAGGAAAACAACAAGAGACTGAACAAAGATACAAACATTCTAAAAAATTGGAGAATTGGAATGATTAGGGTTGCAGGTATTAATGGTAATGATTTCGTCAATGGAGAAGGGGTAAGCGTTAGTTTATTCCTTCAAGGTTGTCCTTTTCATTGTCAGGGATGTCATAATCCAGAAACTTGAGATCCTAACGGCGGAAAAATTTGAGATTGCAATGATTTAATAAATCATATTATTGAATTAATTTCCGCAAATGGAATACAAAGAAATTTAAGTATTTTAGGTGGAGAACCTTTTGATACTTATGATAAAAGAAATTTTATTCGTTTATTAATTAAGGTTGTAAAACAAAAATTTCCTGACATAAAAATTTGTATATGAACAGGATACACTTACAAAGAACTAATAGAAATAACTGATATAGGATATATATTACAAAATATAAATTACTTGATTGAAGGTCCTTTTAAAATTGAAGAACGTGACATTACATTAAAATGGCGCGGCAGCCGCAATCAAAATATAATAGATATGAAAGACAACTATAAAAGAATACTATAATTTTTACTTTTATAGTTGATTTTTTTTAAAAATAATTATATAATTATTATATAAAATAAAAATATAATAAAGAAGGGAAAAATAAAATGGATAAAGAGGTAATACATACACATGGATTAGATATTTATTGTTCAACAACAGATATGAATATTATTGATAGTTATAATATTAATAATATAGATGAAATGAAAAATATATTAATGAGTTGTTTAATGTTTACAAAAATATATAAAACAGATAGAACTATGAATTCATTAATAAATGAATGAATAGCTCATAATAAATTATACAAATATAATTTATATAGAAATCATACAAAAGATTGTAATTTTGAAAGTAAAGAAAAGATACATATAAGATTTATTTATTTTATTCTAAGTAGAACTGAAAAATTTAAGTATTATATTACAGGGGGTACTAATGGAAGAAAAAGAAAAAAATAATAAAGAGATAGAATTTGGTACACTATATGATATAAATAAAAATATAGTCAAACAAAATGAAATAAAATTAAACGAAGGTGTTTTAAATAGCAAAAAAGAAATTGTTAAAAATTTTATAATGAGTAAACCAAATGACTTTTATTTTATGCTACTATGTAACGAAAGAAAAGATTACACTATATTTGATTTTAAAGATTATAAAACACCAGAAAAAAGTTTAGATTGTGCAAAATGTTTAATAGATGAATGTCTAGCTAATCGTGGTGAAATTCGTGGTATTGATTTAACAAAAGATAGAGATGCTATTGAAATATGGATGGTTATAGATAATGAAGCTTATGTATATTACTTTTTTCCATATGATAGCGGGGTAATCTTTGATTTTTAAGGAGGAAATATTATAATGAAAAAAATTGTTAGTGTTATTAAACCATTTGTAATAAATCAAAATATTTTTGTTTATGAAGATGGAAATAAAATAGATGCAGTATCAGTTCCTTTAAATAATATGCAGGATATTTTAGTTAATACAGCAAATAAATATGAAATTACAGACGTGGAATTAATTGGTTCTAAAAAATATTTGAATGGAATAATTAAAAAAATCCAAGAAGAGGAAATGACACAATATAAAGAAAACAAATTAAATATAAAAATAATTGCTGGATAAGGAGGTTAATATGAAATATTTAATAACAACAACAGAAGTTTATAGGTTTGATAGTGAAGATGAAGCTACTAATTTTATTGAAGAAGCTAAAAAAGAATCTGGATATATTTTAACAAAACACACTGTTGAATATAAAGAAAGAAAACAAAAGGGTGAAGTTATTGATTATTATTGGAAAGTAACAGTTGTTAAAGGATTTAACGATATTAAAGAACCTTCAACAGATATAGATGTAAAATATGAAAAAGGCAGTGCTTTTTAAGGAGGTAAAAATGGAAAATATTAACGAAAAAATTGATAATTTTGTAGATGGAATTTTTAATTATGTAGAATCTAAAGGAGTGCCAACTCATTATATTAAAACAAGAGAAGATGCAATAGAACCAACTAGAGGAAGCGCAGAAGCTGCTGGTTATGATTTGTATGTACCTAATACTGAAGATGAAATAACGATTCCCGCACATTCTACTATAAAGATTGATACTGGAATTGCTATTGCATTACCAGATAATACATTTGGGGCGATATTTGCTAGATCTGGTTTAGCCACAAAACAAGGTTTAAGACCAGCAAATTGTGTCGGTAGATAAAGTTTTATAAAAATTTTATGATTTCTTTGGACGAATTGATTATACCGAAATAATCTATCTTTCATATATAAATAGAAAATAGAAAAGGAGATAAAAATATGGGTAAAAAAATTAATTTTGGTCCAGATGAAGAATTTATTAAAAATTATCAAGAATTAAAGAGTTCTAGAAAAATGGCAGAATTATATGGGTGTAGTAAAAATCCAATTTTAAATCATGCAAAAGAGATTGGTTTTGATATAACTTCTGTTCAAACTTACAAATTATCTGAGAAGGATAAAAAAAGAATTATATCTTTATATAATGAAAAAACTTCTACTGAATTAGCAAAAGAATATAATGTATCTAGAGGAATGATTACTAAACTTTGATACGATGCTAATTTAAAAGGAAAAGAAATAATACGAACACCTAAATATGATTTAACTAATAAGCGTTTTGCTAGACTTATAGCTTTATATCCTACTGAAGAACGAGATGTATCTGGAAATATAAAATGAATGTGTCAATGTGATTGCGGAGTAAAAAAAGCTATTTCTGCTCATGATTTAATATCTGAAAAAATTAAAAGCTGTGGATGTTTAAGTAAAGAATGTTTAGATTTAGGCAAAAGAAAATATGAAGATTTAACAAACTATTCTTTTGGAAAATTAATTGCTTTAGAAAGATGTGAAGATAAAATCTATACCAGTGGAACAAAACGAGTTCAATGGTTATGTAAATGTGCTTGTGGACGAACAACTAAGGTTACTGCTGAAAATTTAAAGAGTGGAAATACTCAAAGTTGTGGTTTGTGTGGAGAAAATTCTCATGGAAACATTAAAATAGATGAAATTTTAACTAAAGCTAAGATTCCATTCGAGCGAGAAAAAAGATTTGATACTTGTCGAGATAAAACTACTTTACCATTTGATTTTTATGTAGATAATAAGTATTTGATTGAGTATGATGGAGATTATCATTTTGATGAAAAAAATACTTTATTTAATAAAGAAATGGCGCAAAAGCATGATATAATAAAAAACACATGGTGCTTAGTAAACAATATTCCATTAATTAGAATTCCTTATACAGAATATAATAATTTAAGTCTAGAAGATTTACTTCTTGAAACTAGTAAATTTATAATTAAAGAATAAAATAATGCCGACACATTAATAAATCGCGGAATTAAGCGGGAAAGCTAAGTCAAAAGATATGCTAATCCGAACCGAAGGCTATATTAAGTATAGTCAGGGGCAACGCATAGGTGGTGAAAAAATATAATCTACCCACGAGGCCGCGACACTTAAAAGTGAAAAGATATGCTGAACTTATAGGAAACTATAAGAATTATGAGATAAAAAGCTCATAAGATAACAATTGGTAATTGATTCAGATTATAGACGGAAATATTATAGTAGCTCTTCATAATGATACAAATGAAGATAAGATTGTAAAAGGTGGCGACCGTATTGCTCAATTAGTTGTTATACCTTATATGTCTATTAATTTAACATTGACAGATAGTTTAGATGAAACAGACCGCGGTCAAAAAGGATTTCGGAAGTACAGGAGTTTAATATGAATAAAATAGAAAAACATAAAGAGTTATTAGACAATCTTCATAATTTATATATAGCAAAAAATCATGATTATGGAGATAGTGTTCATGATACTTATGAAAAATATGGTCTAATTTCATTTTTAGTTAGAATGGAAGATAAATTAAATAGAGTAAGAACATTAAATAAAAATATTAATAATATTCAAGTACCAACAGAAAAAATTGAAGATACATTATTAGATTTGGCAAACTACGCAATTTTGGCGGTATTAGAATTAAAAGAAGAAGAGGAGAAAAATTAAATGGCTTATTATAATTTAAAAGCTAACATAACAGATTTTAACATTGATTGAAAAAAAATTAAGTCTGCTTGTATGACAACAATTTCAAAAGAAGCTGGAGATAAAGAACCATCTCACGAATGGAAAAGAAAATTACTTTTGTGCGAACATAGTCCAATAAGAAGAGGTAGCATTAGTTGGAAATGAGATGCTATTCCTTATGCTATTTCTACTCATTTTGTTAGACATCATGAAGGAGTAGAAAAATGGGTTGGAACACAAAGAGCAGATAGAACAGAAGTAAAAGATAGAAGTCAACGTAGTCAAATGGATACTATTCCAATGGAAATGGAAGCTAATATTCAAGCTTTAATTAATATCTCCGCAAAAAGACTATGCACATGCGCAGACCCAACGACTAGAGATTATTGAAGAAGTGTTTTAAAAGAGATAAAACAATATGATGAAGATATATATTGGGCTTGTGTACCTCAATGTATTCGTTGCGGTGGTTGCCCTGAATACAAGTCTTGTGGATTCTATGAAGCTTTTGCAAAAAAACTTTCATTTGAAGAACAAATAGATATGACAAAAAGATATAACAAATATAATGAAACAAGAGTTGATATTTATTAAAAAATATAATATAATAATTATATAAAATAAATAAGAAAGGGAGAAAAAATGATAAAAGAAATATTAACTTATGAAAAAAATAAAGACATATTAACTCAAAAAAGTGAAGACGTAATTGAAATTAATGAAGAAATTAAGCAATTAATTCAAGATTTAAAAGACACTTTAGCTATTCATCCTACCGGGGTAGGTATTTCCGCAATACAAATTGGAATACCAAAAAAAGTATGTATAATTAGACATAATGGTCAAATATATACTTTGATTAATCCCACTATTACAAGACAAAGAGGCAATATTGATTTTATAGAAGGATGTTTAAGTGCACCTAACAAACATAAGAAAGTATCTAGAGCTCAAAAAGTTTGGTGTGATTACATGGATGAAAATGGAAATCATAAACAGTTAGCAGAGGGAGGTTTATGTTCAGTTATAATTCAACATGAATTAGACCATTTTAATGGATGATGCGAAGTTTTTTCAGAGTATGAAGAAAAATAAAAAAAGAGAAAAAGGAGAGAAAGAGAATGAGTTTTTTAGTATTAGGTATTATATTAGTAGCAATTATTTTATTAAGTGTTTTAATTGGAGTAAGTTATGTTAAATGCCCTCCAGATATGGTTTTTCTAATTTCAGGTATTAAAAAAGAACCAAGAGTTATAACTGGAAAAGCAGCATTTAGAATTCCATTTTTTGAAAGAATTGATAAAATTCCTCTAAAACTTATTCAAATAGATGTAAGAACAAATAGAGTCCCAACGAATGATTACATCAATGTTGATGTAGACGCTGTTGCAAATGTTAGAATATCAACAAAAGCAGAGTTAATACAGATTGCAGCAAAACATTTCTTAAATCAAACAACAAATGATATTGCAGTAAATGTTCAACAAATACTTGAAGGAAATATGCGTGAAATTATAGGGCAAATGCAATTAACGGATTTAGTAAACAATAAACAACTGTTTTCACAAAAAATACAAGAAAATGCTACTGATGATATAGAAAAACTTGGTCTTGAAATCGTGAATTTAAATGTTCAAAATGTTACTGATGATAATGATGCTATTGTTAATTTAGGGGTAGATAATTTAGTTAAAATTCAAAAAGATGCTAAGATTGCTAAAGCAAAAGCTGAAAAAGAAATAAAAGTTGCGGAAGCTGCTGCTGATGAAGAAGGTGCTAAAGCAAGAGCTGAAGCAGATGCAAAAATTGCTGAACAACAAAAAGAGCTTAGATTAAAACAAGCAAGTTATAAAAAACAACAAGATGTTGCTAAAGCTGAGGCAGATGCCGCATATAAAATTCAAGAACAAGAGCAAATGAGAGTTATTAATGAAACTCAAGTTGCCGCAGAAGTTGCTAAAGCAGAAAAAATGACTGAACTAAAAGAAAAAGAAGTTGCTTTAAAAGAAAAAGAACTTGATGCACTTGTAAGAAAACAAGCTGATGCAGATAAATATGCAGCAGAAGTAAAGGCTCAAGCTAATAAAAAAGTTGCTATTGAAAATGCTGAAGCAGAAAAGGAAAAGGCTAAATTAAATGCTGAAGCTCAAGTTGCAATAGCAGAAGCTAATAAAAAGGCTGCTGAATTAGAAGCAGAGGGTATTAAAGCAAAACTTTTAGCTGAAGCAGAAGGGAAAAAAGCAATTCTATTAGCTGAGGCTGAAGGTGTAAAAGCAAAAGCTCTTGCTGAAGCAGAAGGTATAGAGAAGAAAGCTGAAGCTCAAAAGAAAATGGGAGAGGCATCTATCGTAGAAATGATTATGAATGCTTTACCTCAAGTAGCAAAAGAAGTATCTGCCCCATTAGCAAATGTAGACAATATAACAATGTATGGAGATCAATCTACAAAAATAATTGAGGGTGGTACTCAGAAAATAGATAAAATATTAAAGGTTGCAGAAGATAGCTTAGGTTTAGATTTAAAGAGCTTAATAACAGGTTTTGCCACTAATAAGCTATTAAGTAATGATAATAAACAATAATATATTTAAAAAAGAAGTGATTTTTATAAATCACTTCTTTTTATTTTTTGACAGTTCTAGAATTTTATGTTATAATTGAAATGTAAAGGAGATGTTTATATGGATAATATATTTTTTAGTGTTATTATGCCTAATTATAATAATGAAAAATATTTAGATAAAAGTATAAATTCAATATTAAAACAAGATTTTAAAAATTTTGAATTTATTTTTATAGATGATTTATCAACAGACAATAGCGTGGAAAAAGCAAAAGAAATATGTAAAAATTATTCTAATACACATATTATAATTCCAAATCATAAGGTTTGAAATGGAGGAGGAAGAAATATTGGTGCGGCAGCCGCGAAAGGTCAGTATCTTATTTTTTTAGATTCAGATGATTGATTTGCAGATACACATTTCTTTTCAGTATTATATAATCACATTATTAATAATAGCTATCCAGATTTAATTAGACTAACTTTTGATTTATTGACAAATACAAATGAAATATTACATATTCCGCTACAAGAAAAAACTATTAAAGAATTGGTGGATAGTTGTTTTGTAGCTTGCTGAACAAAGGTTTTAAAAAAAGAAAAATTTGTTCCATTTCCTGAAAATACTTTAATGGAAGATGTTGTTCAACATATAGCTATTTGTGATACAATATCTAATTTTACAATTTTAGATGATATTATTTCAGTAATTTATAATAAACAAAATGTTAATAGTTGTTCAGCTCAAGAGAACGAGCATTTGCAAAATGGAAAATGAAAATCTAGTATGTTTAGGTATTATGCAGATTTATATGATTTGCAATTAACTCATGACTATTGTGAAGACCATCGCCAAAGAAGATTAAGAGATGCAAAAGCAAATATAGATGCAGGATTAGCTATACAATAGGAGATAAATATGGAAGAAGAATATTATACAAATATATTTTATTTTGATAGAATAAATAAAATTGGCGGGGTTGAGACATTTTTTTATGAAATAGCAAAAAAATATTGCGATAATGATATTACAGTACTTTATTCTTATGGAGATATGAATCAAATAAGAAGATTAAAAAAATTAATTAGGGTAAAAAAATATACTGGACAAATAATTAAATGTAAAAATGCTTTTTTTAATTATAGTCTAAAACCAATAGATAATATACACGCAGAAAAATATTATGAAATTATTCATGCTAATTATGAACAAATACATATGAAACCTAATGTACATTCTAAAATTGATGAATATATTGGAGTCAGTCAAGATGTTTGCGATGCTTTTACAAGAATTACTAATTTACCTTGTACATTATGTTATAATCCTATAACAATAGAAAAACCTAAAAAAGTTTTATATCTTATTTCTGCAACAAGATTAACAAAAGAAAAAGGAAAAGAAAGAATATTAAAATTTGCAAAAGCTTTAGATGATGCGGGGATACCATATATTTGAACTATATTCACTAATGATACTAAAGCCATTCAGCATCCTAGAATTATATTTATGGAACCGCAATTAAACATAAGAGATTATATAGCTAAATCAGATTACACAGTACAATTAAGCGATACAGAAGCGTATTGTTACACAATGATAGAAAGTTTAATGCTAAAAGTTCCAATTATAGTAACACCATGACCTGTATTAAAAGAATTAAATATTGATGAAAAATGTGGCTTTATACTACCTTTTGATATGAGCAATATTCCTGCAAAAGAAATATATGACAAACAATTTAATATAGAATATGAGTCTCCTAAAGATATTTGAAACAAATTTATTTATCATACAAAATCTACTTATAAAGAAGAATGTGAAGCATTATATTTAGTCGAAGCCTTAGATACATATCAAAAGAAAAATTTTATAGATATAGAATTGGGCTTTAAACCAAGTCCTGGTTCTAGATGAATTGTAACAAAAGATAGATTAGATATGCTATTAGGAGAAAATGACACTCAGGAAAAATATGCAAAACTTATTAAAAAATTAGATAAAAATGAAGCAGAGGTGATTTAATGAATATATTAAGCTTAGATTTATCAACGAAAAGTGAAAAACAAATAACTGATAAAAAACAACTAGATGAATATAAAAATAAATTTGTAGTTTATTTACTTATTTTTCCCAATAATAAAATATATTGTGGATATTCTTCAAATATAAAAAAAAGATGAAGGAATGAAGAAGGGTATAAAAATCAGTTAGTTTATAGAGCTATTAAAAAATATAAATGGATAAATATTCAAAAATATATTTATAAAAGTTTTAATAATAAACTAGAAGCTTTACAACTTGAATATAATATAATTAAAAAATATAATTTACAAAATCAAAATATTGGCTATAATATAGCAGACGGCGGCGGAGACCCTCCGCATGGTAAAAAACATTTAACTGAAAAAGGTCGACAACAGTTAATACAAAATGGAAAGAAATTAGCTCAAGAAACTTGATTAAATCCAATTAGAAAACAATACGCAATTCAAAGAATGAAAGAAGAAACGCATAAAAAACGTATGTTACTATCAAAAACAGAACTAAAAGAAAAATACGGAAAACATAATATAGGTAGAATTCCTTCAAATGCTAAACAAATATTACAAATAGATTTACAAACTAATAAAGTATTAAATGAATATCCTAGCGCAAGACAGGCCGCTTTAGCATTAGGACTGGATGCAACTGCAGGAAGTAATATTCAAAGAACTGCTCGAGGGATTGGCAAAAGTGCTTATGGATATACTTGGAGGTGAAAAAATGAATGTACTTAGTCTAGATCTTTCAACCCATTCTAGTGGTTGAGCGTATTTTGAAAAAGAAGTGCTTAAAGATCATGGTTGTATTACTTCTGCTTCAACAGATTTAATTAAAAGAATATATAAAATGACAGATGGAATTGCAGAAATTCTGAATAAATATAATGTGGATAAAATAATAGTAGAAGAAGTAAGACCTGAAGGCGGATATGGAGTAGGGAATACAAAAACGCATCGAGCTTTAATGTGATTACAAGCGGCAACCGCTTTTCTAATACATGATAAATATTCCAATATAGAAATAGAATATATATATCCAAGCTCTTGACGTGCTACGCTAGGTATAAAAAATGGAAGAGGAATAAAAAGAGTTTCTCTCAAAGAACAAGACATAGAATATGTAAAAGAAAAATATAATATTATAGTTAATGATGATGAAGCAGATGCAATATGCATAGGTTTATCACAATATAAAGAAAAAGATAATAATGAAATAAATTGAGAATAAAAAAAGAGATGGTGTTATTAACCATCTCTTTATATTTCTGATACTGTTTTAACTTCGGTTAATTGTGGAAATCTAGTTGTAATTCATCTCTTTGCATTATTATCGGCAACTATAATTCTACAATTATCAGGAATCCCATTAAACATACTTGTAGATGTAGTAACATTATTAAAATTAAAATTGCGTATGTCTAAATTTAATAGAGCTCTACAATTTGCAAACATATAACTCATATCCGTAACTTTGGATGTGTTAAAATTGCTTAAATCTAAGCTTTTAAGTTGATTACAAGAGTAAAACATATATTTCATACTTGTAACATTACTTGTATTAAAATTAGATACATTTAATTCTTGTAATCCATTACAATAATAAAACATCATATCCATTATAGTTAATTTAGAAGTATCTAAAGATGTCAACTCTTCATTTAGTTCAGCCCCTTTATACTCTCTAAAAGATATAAATCTAGGAGCATATAAGGTAGAAATTGCATCTATTGCTTCACTCATATCTTCAGGTTTATATTTAGCAGTACCACCAATCTTATTACGAATACTATTTGCAATATTAGTTAAATAATCTTTTGTTACTAATACTTTCATTAAAATTCCACCTCATCTCCATTAATAATACTATCAATTGCTGCATTAATCGCACTATTCATTTCACTAGTAGTAGGATAATCTGATAAATCTACAGTTTGTGTTCCTAACTTTTCCCATTGTGTTGTATAAATATATTCATCATATAAATTACTTGTTTCACCACTATTATTAGGTACTAAGTATACAGTAGTTGTACTTATATCAGAAACAGGTAATGTTTCTACAACAGCAATAGCAAACTTAGGGATAACACTAATCATATTATCTATTTCTTCTTTTGTATATCTGTCATCAATTTCTTCTCTTAATTCAGTATCATCATATTCAACTGAGTCTCCCTTTGGACCTTTTAATACGGGAGATGTATATATATTTCCATTTGTTAAAGTTATTATTAATTCATACTCCGCATTCATAGTGATTGATGCAACACCTACACCATCTTCACCTTTAGGACCTGTAACATGCAAGTTGTTAATAGTTAAACCTTTTATTTTATTTTGTGCTTTACCTACTATATCTGCCATTTAAGATTCCTCCTTTACACTTTCAGGATACAATTTAAAAATTTTTGGTCCATTATCATCAAAACCTAATAGCATTTGAGCAATAGATGAATCTGGGTTTAATTCTATATCATATCAATAATCAGTGATTTTATTTATTACAGTTCCTATTTTTGAATCAAAGCTAGTTATAGAAATAGTTACTTCCTCAGTATCTTCTTGTACTATTGTATCAACAGACATTACTACCATATTTTCTTTATTAACTTTTGTAACATTCAATCTCACTACATCCCCAGCTAAAAAAGTATATGGATTTCCTTCTGGAGTTAAAGCACCAAAAGTAATTGAACCAGATTGTCCTCTAGTTACTTTTAGAGTTGTACCATCTTCGTCTATATCAAACATTATATCTAGCCTCCTTTAAAAACTTTCTAATATAAATAAAAAATATGAATAAAATATTTTTTATTTATGTCCAACAAAAAAAAGCTACAACTATAATTGTTGTAGCTTTTTAAACACTTTATTTGTTATATTAATTATCTCTTCTCCATATGTTGCTATGATATCAGCAATTATCTCCTCCTGCTCAAGAGAAAGATAAACATTATAAGAAAACATTGCAGCATGTACTAATTCATGGCAAAGTACTTTCTTTAGCATACTTCCTTCTAAATTTTCTGCAAGATATATGGTATTATTATTTCTATCACACATACCTAATGTAGGTGTGCCATCCTCATATCGTAATACTGTATCTAGAGGATGGACAAATTTAATTTTCCATGATATTCCATTAATTGTAATCATTATTTAACTTTTTCTGCTAAAGTCATTAATTTTTGAGAAAGAATTTGTTTTTCTTCTGGAGTTGCTTCATTAATCATTTCCATAACATCTCCACTTAATTCTTGCATATATTTTTCTAACTCTGCCATTTGCTTTTCTTTTCCTTCATGCATTTCTTTAGATTCCATATACATACGTCTTGAACTTCCGCTTCTTCCTTCGCGGTAATCTCTTAATTCTCTAGGGTATACATTATTATAGTCTCTCATTCCGCGGCTATATGCATCTCCATAGTAGTAAGGTTCTCATTCTCTCATTGGATAATAATATTTTCCGTCTGAGTATCCTCTTCCATTACCACGTGCGTTATTACCTCCAGAGTTATTTCCGTCTCCATTATAATACATAACAGGATAATACATCATTTCACGACTAGGTTCTTTTTCTTTTTCTTCCATTGCTTCAACTACTGTGCAATAATAGATTGTTTCTTCTAAATCTTTTATCATATCAACTACTTCGCCTAGTTCTTCTGCATCTGCATTGTGTAAATCATTTAATTGTCCTTCTACACAACTTATTAGTCTTTCTTTCATTGCTTTTAATCTTTCCATACTATGCCACCCTTTCTACGATTAAATTAGCATTTTCTACTAATATATCGTCCTCACTTGTATTTTCTACACTTATTTGGGTGCAGCATCCAGCAGGAACATCAATGTTAACATCTCTACTTACATTAAAAAATTCTTCTACTGCAGCAGGTGTTACAATCATTCTTGTACTAGCAACAGGCTCACCATCAATTGCAATAGCAACTGAAATTGGTCCTACTGTTCCTCCAGTAGGAACTGCAATATTTGCTCCAAAAGATACTCTAAATCTAGCACGAGGTTGGCAAGTGGTTAAGCCACGTAAAGTAACTAAACCACTTCCAGATCTATGCATTATGGAGCTATTGCCGCGAACTGCGACATTAGTAAATAAAACTACTTGATTTGGCTCTACTGTTTGTTGAGCCACAGCTGTAAATTCCGCCATCTTTTTATTACCTCCATTAATTATTTTTGACTAGAAATTTCCGCATCCGCATCCATTATATCCAGTATTGCAGCAATATGGATTTGGTACTGTGTATGCTGGAATTGGACAAGGTCTTAATTGATCAACTAGATAAGTATTTTGTGCAGCTTGAGATGCAGCAAATTTTAATGCCTGATTTTCATCTCTTAAGTCAGCCATTTTATCGCTAGTTAATCTATCTAAGATTGCTCTTGTGTTTGCATTTTGACTATCAATTATATCTCTAGTTGAATCACAAATAGCTTGTCTTGTAGCACAATCAGATGTTGCGATATTATAATTTAAATCTGAGAAACCTCTTTCTACTTGGTATCTCATATCGCAGCAACAGCTACTTAATTGATTTCCTAATGCTGTAATTTGGCTTCCAATAGCATAAGTATTTTGCATACCATTTACATTAACATCATTAATTCCTGATTGTAATTGATATCCAAGGTTATTTAAGTTAGTATTAATTCCATTACCTACACTATTAATTGTAGCATTTGTTGTAGCAAAATTATTACATAGTGTACCTTGTAAATCACATACTCCTTGTAAAATATTTGTGCTTAAATCATGATAATCACTGCTTAAGTCTTCTCTTGTGTTTCTCATAGTGTGTTGTAAATCAGAGAAACCTAACTCTTGATTTAAATCAGCTCTTGTTAAAGCGCCTTGCATTGCTGCACCATTAAATCCAGCTCCTCCATTTCCACCAAAGAATCCACCATTTCCTCATCCACCAAAAGCGAATAAGAATAAAAGAATAACTCACCAACCATCTCCTCCTCAGCCATTTCCACCAAAAAGTCCTCCGTTGTGGTTATTTCCAGTTGCGGCAGCTATATCCGCTAAGCTGTAACCATTGTTTGAGCTAAACATATAAACTCTCCTTTCCTATAAAATATATATCTTTAAAGTTTAAAGGTATCCCTAAAAGCTTTAAATTCTTTATCATAATCCAATCCACGTTCTTTAGCAACATTACGAACAATACCTTCTATTTCATCAGTTCTTCCTTCTTTAATTAAATTTGCTAAATTTTGCATAATTGGATTTCCTTGACTTGCAGCCTCATTAACCATATTAGTTACGATTGCTGATGGGTCTTGATTTTTAAAACTATTAATTATTTTAAATATATCTTGTTGATTTCTAATAAGCATTTATTTTCACTTCCTTTGCGGCATCCGACGTAGCTTGGTTTTGAACCTGCTGTTGTGGAGTAGTATTCATTAATAAATCTAATTTTTGATTAAGAGCATTAATTTTTTCTAATAATTCATTTTTTGAAGAACTTTCTTTTGCTTCTCTTGTTTCTTCTGCTGGAACTAATTTATAAGTATTTATTTGAGTAGTTCCATTATTATTTCATGATTTTATATAAACTTCAGTTAAATCTCCTTTTGGAAAAACACCAAATCCTCCGAAAGGAACTTCATTTACTCTAACCATTTCTATACTATCTACTACTTTTCCCTGTAAAACTCCTATCATTTGCTGTTGAATTTGTTGTTGAGGTTGATAGTTATAATTTGGATAATAACTATTATTATTTGGATAATAATTCATATTTATATTTTATACTCCTTTCTTTTTTTTTCTTACCCTTCCATTATTATATAAATTTTTATTAAAACTTGTTTATCAATTTTGACAAGTTTTAATAAAAATTTAATAAATTTAGCAGGTAGTAATTTTATTTTACAATTCTAATATAAAAATATTTTTAAAAAAGAAAAATGCTCAGAAAATAGAAATGAATCTAAATTCTGAGCATAAAAAAAGAGAGGATAACTTATTATTTATAAGTTATCCTCTTCATTAATAACAATAGTATAATCTATAATACTATTCTCATCTGTGTCTTGAGCAAAATATATTGAAGTAATTTCAGTATTTCCTATTTCATAAATACCGGTTTTACCAATTTCATATTCTTTGCCGTTTATATAAATATAATTTCTTACATCAGTTTGTATTCCAATATGATTAACATAATTAATTGGTTGAGCGGCAGCCGCAATTATTTTATCATAAAGTTCTTCATTTGCTTTAAAAGGTCCGATTAATTGACCTGTATAGCCATTAACACCCATTAAATACTACCTGGCTCCCCATCATCTTCAACAATTAATCAAGCACTATAAGGTGGCATTGTATTAGCAACTGAGGCTACTCCGCTATCATTTTCTTCTCCTGCAATAGCTCCAACTCCAGTACCATTTCCAATATAACCTAAATCCGCCCAATCATTTTTATTATCATAAGTGGCTGGATTAATTAAAGAATTTCTTTTTTCTGGATCAGCATAATAAACTAATAAATGGTATCTATTATCAATAGCAGTTGCTATGATATAATTTAATGGTTGACCAATTTCTTCAGTATCTCCATTAGCATATGTAATAACTACCTTTTGAGTTCCTGTCCCTTCAATAGAACCCGTATTAATGCTAACGTTACTAGGAATTCTTAATTGATAAGTATCATTATCATCATGAGTATACTCAATAGTAATCATACCTGTGGCGGAAACTGTAATATTGCTAATTTTATTATAATCTCCTACATAATAGGTTTTCATATCACCATTTTCTTTTTCATCGTAATGGTAATAATCATATACTAATATCTGCCTATGATTAGCAATATCATCTGCTTGTCCTACATAACTTTGAACAGTATTATCTGCAACCATTACTCTAAAATTTTTAAAAGCATCTCCTTTAATACCTTCAGGAATTGAGATATTTCATTTTTCATAAAATGGGTGAGTACCATCATCTATTCTTGTTGCTTCTAATGTATCTGTATAATTTCCATTTTTGTATGGCTTAACTGAAGTTGTTATATAATCAATTACTGTATAAGGAAATTTAAATCCAATATGCGCAGTTGATTCATGTGAATTTAAATCTCTTACTGAACAATAAGCTCATTTAATCTCATCATTATATTTAATAATTCCAGAACCTGCTTCAATATATTTTCCTGGAACTAAATTTTCATCTGTTTTACTATAAGAGCCACTTCCACGTCTATATGTAAAATCTTCTCTTTCTTGGATTTGCTCTACTTCATCAATAGTATGCATTTCCGTATGAGGCGCCATTCCTGCTGGTCCAACTATTTGGCCTTCATACACAGCTCCTCCCATAGAGTTATTATATTCATAACCTCTACGATATATTTTACCATTATCTTTATCATTTTTATTTTCAGTATCAATTAAAACATATTCATCATAATTGACAGTTTTATAATCTCCGCCTTGGCTAAAGGCAGCAATCATTTCCGCAATTGTTGAATATCTTTTGGCTATAACGAAGGAAGCACCTCTTCTTCCTCCATAAAAACTATTATATTCCATGTGCTATCCTCCTTAATATTGATAATCTAGAATAAAATATTTTTCATTAGCTTCAACTATAAAGCCAATAAAAGTTGTATTTATTCCATTGTTTATCTCATATAGTCCACTTCTACCAATTCTAATAGGTTCTCCATTGATGCTCATTAATAATCCTGGAGGCCCCTGAACACCAATTTGTTTTAATGTACCTTTATTTTCGATAGAAGTATTTAAATAATTTATAACATTATATATTTCATCTAGTCTATCTATTGAAATATTCATTTCTCGTCCATAGGTTCCATCTGGTTTTAAAGTATTATAATCAATTAATTCTCTATTTAATTGAAAATAGATTTGATTATAAGTGTGATTATCATTAGGGCTTAACACTAATTCAAATATATCATAATCAGTTGGATTTCCTGCTGGTATTTCAATATCTTCAATTTTTTGAACATTATCTATTATTTTTTCAGTATTAACAAGTCTTATAGTTATTTTTTGAACAGTATCTAGTTTATATATCTTAAATCTTATATAATAACTTCTTTGTTTTCCATCACTTGTTAATGCTTGTAATATATTATCTCCTTCTAAGTCAATACCTTTATCTATAAAAACTACACCTGTAGAAAGACTTGATTCAACTCTTAAATCATTAAGAGTATAGTCTAAAGGTGATAAATAATCAGAGTATTGACTCTTACGGAATTGTCCAAATTTGTAACTCATTCTAAACACTCCTTTTTATCTAAAATCTTTCTAAAGCTCTTGTAGCTGATATTGACATCGTACTACTTATATCAAGAGGAATAGAAATACTTGAAATCATATAATCTCCATAAATATCACTTTCAATATCCCTAACCCCAATTCTTGTATTCGGTTCTAAATGATAGATTGGAATACTTTGAATAGTAATACTTTCATTATAACTTGTATATTCATGCAACATCATTTTTATTTCATTAAATGCTGAATTGGATGTTCCACCAAGAGCAAGTAAGTTAAATATTCCTGTAGTTACTTGAATATAATTTTGACCTTTAGCTTCACATTCTGCACGCTTTTCATCAGTATCAGGTTGACCTAATTCTATAATAATAAAGTCAGGTATATCTGGTTCAAATACACAGTTTATATCATTTCTATTAACAACTTGACTGCGGCGACCGATATTGCGAACATTGAACTGCGATATTGCCGCAGCAGAGTCTATAAAATCTAAATAGTAATTTATATCACTAGGTGTTTTTAATACCTCATCATAAAAGCCACCTGTATAAATAGTTTCACCTTTATCATCTATGTAAAAATCCTTTTGTAGATTATACAGCTTTGGCCACTCATTCATTAATTCAGTATAATAGTAATTAGAATCTGTTCCCAATGGTTCAGCTTGAACTCCTTGTAAATATAATTCACTTCTTCAATCTGTTGTTTTAACTTTTACAAATTGAGTTGTTTCACTATCTACTTTAATATATTGTTTTAAATCTCCATCTCAATAGTAAATAGTTCCTGTGCTGGTATCTTTGTAGTATACGCCTGCTGCGCCATTAGTTTTAACTATTTCCGCATAATTACTATACAATATAGGCATTTTCGCTTTTGTTAATCCATCGTCTGGATCTTCATAGAAAAATACATCATATATATTTCCAATAGCAGGTTTAGTATCAATAGCTAAATGATATCTAATAGGAACATCATTTCCATTAGCATTTTTTCTAATACCCCAAACTACAAAATCATTTTTAATTTTATTAAATTGAGGGCTATTAGAAAATGATGTAACTAAATTACTATTATTAAATTCATATACTGTTTTACCTTTGCTAGCATCAATTAAATAATCATTTTTATTCATTGTTTCTAAATCTAATGTTGCTTTTGTTGTATTTAAATAATTTTTAATTTCTTGTCAATGGAAATTTCCTTCTGTATCATAGAAATATTCATAATTTCCAAGCATATTTTTAATTTTATCTAAAATAGTACACACACTATCTCCAGCATTGCCAATTAATTCATTAGGACAAGTAAAATCTGTAAATATATATCCAACATCTTCACCATATTCAAACATTTGATAAGTATGACCTGCGGCATCCGCATAATTAGTTGACATTTCATATGTAATTTGTTTGTTACCTTCTTCATCTTCACTAACAATAGTAATTAAATATAGTGGTGTATTTCCAATTCATTTCATTACTTTTTTTATTCTTGAAGGTACATCAGATATAATTATTTTTCCTAATTGCTCTCCTCCAAAATGGTTAACTACCTCCCTAATAATTTGTTCAAAAGTAGGTTTTGATATAACTCAATTTCCATCTTCATCAATGGTTTCATATTGATCAAATTGCGTTGATGCAGGAATTATACCTCCGCATTCTCCATTTAATAGACACATCTTATCTCGTAATGAAACTTGTAATGAAACTCCTCCAGTCGAATGACTTAATGAAGGAGCTATCATAACAAATGTTCCTTGTGGAAATCAAATCTTTTCATATTTAATATATTGGTCTGTTGTATTAACATAACCAATTTCTAAATACATTTTTTTATTTATTGAGAACAAGTTATCTAAACTTGTTATATTTGCATTTTCTTCTTTATCTATATAGCAAGATAAATTAACAGTTCTTCTTACATTTGAGTTACCATCTAAATTAAGATTGCCACCTGTTACAATTCCTTGAACTTCTTGTATAGGTCTCTCTTCTCAATCTAATATAGTAATTTTAACAAACTGCTCTTTTAAATGTTCATTATCTATTAGTTTTAAAAAATTTTTATCACTAGAATATTCATATACTTTTTTCATTACTCTGCATACCTACCTTTCATGATTTCACAATGATAATCAATCAAGGCTTCAACAGGACAAAGTAAATCATCATTATTTGTAAATAACCACCATTGGTTATTATGCCAAATAAATCTACTATTTGCTTCATCTATTAATCTTTGTAATATTAAAGCATATTGTCTATCTATTTCTTTATTTAATACTAAATGATAATAATCATCATAAGCTCTATTTAAACTAATAGTATATGTTGAACCTGATTTTGACAATTGACCTGAATTTGCGGAAGCAGTTGCTTCATCAGGTCACTGTTCACGAGATCTCATTGTATAAACTCCATTTCTATATTGTCTATCACCTGTTGGTATTAAATCTTCTTCATGATTTAAATTATTTTGAGTTTCAATTTCCTCATCTTTAATTCCATCAACATATAATGAACCTGTTCATATATCTCCACCAACTTGTTCAATTCATTCTTCATCTACTGTTAATCCACCATCATTATCAATAGGTTGTAATACTCTATCAAATAATAATGTATAGTTTGATGAAGGATGTTCTATATTATCCTGATTAACTGATGCAGTATATTGTTCTGGTCATTGTTCTTTAGATTTAATACTATACCATCCAGCAAATTGACTTTCGGCTGATTCTAAATAATCATCTGCAAGAGTATAAACACCATTCTTAACTAATTGAGATGTATCACTTACATATTTATCTAATATTATATTTGTTTCAATATATTTATTATCAGGTAGCGTTTCTCTTTCTTGTTCCGCGGCAGTAGCAGGTTCAAGATGTATACCAGCAAAGTATAGTCCTTCTATAGCAGAGTCTTCTGCATCAAGAGCTAAAGTATGAGTAGGCCCAATAACGTGTCTTTCGAAGTCTGTATCTGCAGACTCTTTAACAAATACAACTGTCCCTGGTTCAGCTTCAATTTTTACTCCATCTAAAGATAACATCATTTGTTGATAATTTGAATATTTTTCAAAATATTTATTCCATATATTTTGATATATTGAATCATTTGGTTTAAATGCTCCTCATCTTTGTCCAACTCTTCTATAAAAACTATTAGTTTGAAAAACTTTACTAGTGTCTTCCGTTTGTTGTAAATTAACATGATATTCTAAATTAATTTGAGTATCAACAGGGAAAGATAATGAAGTAATTTCCACATTCTCACCTTTTAATTCATATATACCTTCTGGATTTATTATAATAGGTTTATTATTAACATAAGCTAAATAACCTAAGATGGCGGAATCTGGATTTTCTTTATCATCACCAAAATCGTCTACTACATAAGGGCCATCTTCACCCTCTTTAATTAGGTATGGGTCACTTTCAAATTCTAATCTTAAGAAATCTAAATTTTGAACTGCAATTTTATAATTTTCTTTTGCATATTTTTCATATTTCTTTTGAATTAAACTTAAAGTTTCTGTATTTGCAGGTATTACTTCATTATATTGTCCTATATAATCACTAGCAAATTGTAATTGAGTGTCATAAGTTCCTAATGGAGAAATACCATATTTGTCATAATTTTTAATTGTTGCCGCATCTACTTCATAAGCAGTTGCTGTAAATGAATATATCCTTCTACCCAATGTTGAATTAGGTGTTAAATTAATATCCATAATTTTAACGAGTATATTTCCTTCAGTAGCTGACCTAAATAATCTAACTTTATTTGCATACAAGAAATCCATAACTTTTTCTCTAAATTCACGTTCGTAAGTTCAATCATTAAAGTCATCTATTCTTATATTCTCATTTTTATTAAATTCAGTATAATAATTTAAACTATCTTTAAACACTTCTTCTCTTGAAGTAATTAAATGATTTGGATCCATTAAATGAGTTATAGTGCCTCCAATAGGAAATTGTCTATATTCAACATACCCATTCCTTTTAATATATGGGTATTTACTTCCTATTGTATCTGTGCGGGATTCACTTACTGTGCGTTTAAATGAACTTACTGATGGATCAAACCTAATATTAAGTTGCCCATCTCCGCCAGTTAAATACATATCATCAAATAACATCATAAAGGGTTCTCCAGGTGGATGAATTGCAATTCCCCTAATCCCCATACTTGTTCTTTTTTGTGCTATATATTTGTAATATACTCCGCTCTTAATAGTATAATCATATCAAGTATAATCTAATTTACTATTTTCTTCAAAAGATTCAGTGTGAACATCTTCTCATATAGTAAAATTACTTTCACTAGACGTTCTTCTAATAGTAATATTTCCAACAAAATTTTCTTGACCCACATTATTTACAATATTTATTCCAATACATCCATTAACATTATCAAGAATTGCGGTCATTGTAGCATCTAATTTCTCTGCTCCTTCTTGAAGAACCATAAATTCATATGTATTACTTTCAATATACATATTAGCAGTTTCATATTCAAAAGTAAAATAATAATTTTCTCCTTCGTTGAATTGATATTCAAAAGTGTAATTAAATTCATTAATATTTGAATAAGTATTTGAATATAATAACCCGCTATCAGACAATAGCTGGTTATCAGCATTATAAACTTTTATTTGATAACTTTTTAAAGTATCTGTCTCTGCGGGGTCTAAAAAAATTAATTTCCCAACTATATCAACATTATTTAATGACCACAGTGTCACATCTGCATTAGAATCAAAACCTAAAATATTTAAACTAGGCACACTAATGCCTCTAATTAAACATGCTGTAGATCATTCAGAAAAGTTTGATAGATTTGAGGCAAGCCAACTATCAATCGCTTGAGGCGTGTCTAGAGATACATCAGCGGCAGGTGCCGCAGTAAATCTAATTTGAACTTTATAATATTGATTTATTTGAAAACCTTCTTCAATATCACTAGTTTTTATCTCAATATAATATTTATCATCTGATACTCTTGTTAAATCAGTTTTAATGTCAGTTAACATAATTTCACAAGGATATTTACTTTTATTTAAAACAGATAGATTAGTATTTTGATTAGCAACTGTTACTTGTGCATTTTTTATATCATTTAAACTATTATATAAAGAAATAGAGAAATATACTCTACAAGTATTTTTTTGTATATCACTACTTCCCACTAGAAACGCAGGCATATAGGTATCCACAATTGGTGGATATAAATTAATATTAACTGCCATATCATCTCTCTCCTTTTTCTCTTTATTTTATTACTTACTTTCTTCTTTTTTATGAATTACTGATACTATTGGTAATGCTCTTATATCTTTCATAAAACCATCTATAAAAGTATTCCCATCTTCTTCTTTATAGTGTTTGTATCTAGCTTCTACACATTGAAGATTATAGTCATCAATATAGCCTAAATCATAACAAAAATAATGATGTTTTTCAGTAATCCAAGCCTTAATATCGTCTTTATCTGACTCTGTTAAAATATTAATTGATTTAGCCATTTTATCAATTTGTTTATTGTGTGATTCTAATGTATCTATTATCTTTTGATGTAATTCTTCTACTGATTGTTGTTTACTTGTTGTTTTTGTTATTCTGTTTTTTGCTCAATCATAAAAATCAACAACACCTTTAATAGCAAATGCTAACATTACAATAAAAATAGCTATATCAGTTAATGAATAATTTTTAAGTAAATCTAACATTCTATATCTCTCCCCTATAATTCTCATAATTTTATCTAATAATATATAAGAGTTTAAGGAAGAAGATTAGATAAATTAGACCAAAATAAAAAAGGTCAAAGTTTTTATCTTTGACCTTTTATAAATACTATATTAAAAAGTTATATTTCTTCTAAAGTTATATATATCCAAAAATATATCATTATATTTTTGATTTGTATAAGTCCACCCTTCTGCAGGAGGCTCAATTACTAAACAATCTATCTTTCAATTACATATAGCAAAATATTTATATTAGGATCTGCATAAATAACTGGTAACATCATAAGACGTATATTAGCAAATTCGCTATTTATATCAGTTACATCAGAAAGTGTCGCAAATGGATTTAAATCACTTGTAGCACTATTTAAATAATCTAATGCATCATTACAATCTTTATCTACTACATAATTATCTTCAATTAAATAATTTTTACTATCATAAAATACATGATATGCTTTTACTTTTATTTTTGTTCTTGTATTTTCTACATTTGTTATTCTAAATGCTTGTTCTTCTTGTGATATATTAGCTACTAATATTCTATTAGAAACTAAATCTTTAATATAAGAAAGTGAAGTTTCTAAATTAAGATAGAAGTCTCCGTTATCTTCTTTATGAATTTTAGCTTTTAAAGGTAATATAATTTTATCTCCATTTGAAGAATAAATTTTATCTGTTATATCATATAACTTTATCATTTAATTACCTCCTTTTTTTACGAACTATAGCTATTATAAACTTCCCAGCTAGTACCGTTAAATATCCAACCTGCTCCTGTATTTGTACTCTTAGGTGATGAATAAACAATATCACCTTTTACTGCATCATTTGTATTTGTTGGAATAGTAGGTGTTATCATAATATCTTGGTCTTCATAACAAGATAAAAAATCTTTATATTTATATTCTTTTAGTACCATACCTGCTATTAATGAAGATGTTGTTGTACTTGGGTCATTCCAATGTATAAATGTCCATATTGCACCTATTTCTGTTGTTGGTGTTACTTCTATTCTTATCATTCTAGGCTTTGTTCTATCACTGTTAGTTCCTATTTGGAAATTATAATATGAAGTTGCAACACCTAAGTCATCAGAACGAACTGCTAAATATCCATTACTGCACCATGCATATATTTCTAATACCATTTTTTTGCCTACTAAATGTTTTGGAACTTTGTAATAGAAATATGAATAACCAGCTTGTTCTGTAGCAGTTCTCGTAAATGTAAGAACTTTACCACCAAAAGGATTAGTTAAACTGCTATCAAATTCCATATGGTCAGCAGGGCTAGATATAATATAATCATTCATAATTGGATTTTTTAACGTTCCATTAATAACATAGTTTTTAATAGGCTTTAAACTCCTTAGTGGACTATAACCTTCCAATAAAACATAAGGGAATTGATTATGATTAGTATTTGCGGTTGAAGGTACAAATTTAACATTATCTAAATAAATTTCATTTAAGTTACTATCACTATCGTAAATAGAAGATAAAGAATTTGTAATAGCATTATTAGATATAACTAATACTCCACCATTAACAAATACTTTTGAACCTTTAGTATTACTTTTTAAATTAAATATTGATATTTTATTACCTGCCTGTTCATAATTTTGTGCAATTAATCCTATTGTACAATTCTCAAAATATGTTGTACTACCATCATTAGCATCTAATATTGATACATCTTCAGTCGTTGTTTTTGTATCACCAAAATATGTATTTTTAAAATACATTGTTCCTGAATTTTCAATACATTTTACATTATTTTCAAGACTGCATTTATCAAAACAAATAGTATTTGTATCAGTTGCAACCTCTTTGATTGCTAAATTACAAGCATTAAAATGACAAGCATTGAAGTCTAATACACCTATCCAGTTGCTTGGAGATGAAGGATTTCCAATTTCAATTCCAGTTTCACCTGCTACCCATACGTCTATAAACTCTGAATAATAAGCTGTTGGTAATTTCATTCCATACTTAAAACCATTTTGTATAAATACACTTGTTAATCTTTGTCTTTGACCTGGTGATAAAATTCTTATAGCTGTTTTGTCAGAATAATTATTAGGATTTGCAATATTAATATTTTCTATTGTGCATTCATTATACATAACATCAATACAACTATCTTTATTTTCTTCTTGATTTATTGGTTTTGCACTATTTTTAGTTATTCCTGATAATTTAGTACTATAAACTTGAAAATAATTTGTAGTAGGTAGTTTTTCTCTTTGTATTCCATTGCTAATAATTAAATTTGCATATAAACCATTACTTAAAGTTTCGTAGTAAGTACTTGAAGTTGATGCAATATCATATATTGCTCCGCCGTTATCTCCTACTGTTGAATAATATTTTGTTAATACCATATCTCCAACTTTTAATTTTGTATCAGCTTTCATATCCACAACAGAGTTATAATAATAAGGTTTTTTATTTAATTTATAAGCAACACTTTCACCATCTACATCAACATTTTGAGCTTCAGCGCCAATAGGAATATAGTCAGTAAAAGTTCCATCTTGCTTTTTAATTTTAATCTTTTTTATTAAATTTGCCATAGAGCATCTCCTTTCATTCATAAATAAAATTATCTGATTTTATTTCTAATACTATATAAAAAAAAGGGTAAATTAATTATATTAATCTACCCTTCTCATTATTTTTATTCTTTATTATTATCTGTATTTGAACTAATATTTGCCAAATTAGTAATTCCTTCAATTGCTTTTTTAGCTTGTATAGTAATAGTAGAAATAACTATTCCTAATATTCCAACACTTGAAAATGTATTCAAAACTTGATTTGAAATTAATTCAGTACCAAAAGAATTTGTAATCATTATATTGATAAAAGGTAATATGGTAAATGCTATTGATACAAAAGTAGCACTAATAAAAAATATCAAAACCTTAATAATACCTTTTATCATCTTTTTTCAATCAAATTTTTCTTTATTATTTCATATATTAACTAATGTTTGTGTTGTAATATTAACAATAGCAAGGATACCTAATACTATACCTAATCAGCCCATTATTGTTAATGTATTTAAAATTGCTTCTCACATATTTATACCTCCATTGCGGTGACTCGATTACCAATTTTTAGTCCAATTCTCTATCCGGTGACCGAGCTTCCGCATTATCTAAATAAAGATTCGAATGTATTTTTTCCTACGATTCCATCTACACTTAATTTATTATCTGCTTGATAATTTTTAACTACATTCATAGTCTCATTTCCAAATATTCCATCAATTCCTAAATAATATTTTTTACAATATAGTATTGATTGAATAATTTTTGTTATATTTCCTTCTGCGCCTTGCTTAACATTTCTGCAAGCCGCTTTTGTTTGATTTCCAAATATACCATCTACTACTAGTTCAGTTCCAAATTGTATATTTAATTCAGTTTGTAAGCCTTTTACAAGTGCTTTTTTAGTTTGACTACCATACAATCCATCTTCTGCAATATTTGTATTATAATTATTATTTAATCAATTTTGTACTGATCTTATTTTATCATCTCCAGTAGATGGCTGAGGCGTAGGCTGTGGTTGAGGTGCTCCGCCATCCAAAATAGTATTAACTGTATCAGCTAGTTCGTTCATTCTACTTAATAAATATGGACCTGGACAATCTGTATTAGCAAACATATTATGTGTAGTTAAACTGCCGTTTGGTGTTCCATCATAATATAATCTGAAATTATATCTTCTACATACATCTACTGCTAAATTAACTAATGTATTCCATGCCTTATCTGAAACTCTCCACTGTCCGCCTATTTCACAATTTGATACTTCTACTGTTATAGCTTGAAAATCATTATTTCTACTTGATGACGTTCATGCCCTGTTTTCTTCTTCTACATTGCAAACTAAATCTCCTGCATTGCCTATACAATAATTAGCTGAAGCATTTCTGTTTGGATTTTGAAATTCATTAACAGCACATTGTTCACCAGACAATATCCCCGCCATCATATGTGGCGTAAATTTACATATTTTATAACCGTTTCTGCCTTTTGTATAATTATTAAAGTGTGCTAAATACACGCTATTACATAAACTAGAATACATAATTATCCTCCTTCTTTTTCTTTTAAAGCTTTTAATCTTATATATATTTTCTTTAGTTGTTGAGTAATACTTCTCTCGCTCTCTAAATTTATATTTCCTATGATATCTTGAACACTTCTAACATTTTCCATATCAATATTTCTGGCGTCTGCAGAAATGAAGAATGACTCTTCACTAAGGAAGCCATCTTGGTTTTTTATCTTTATTACTTTAATTTTATCTATAAGTTCATCCCTTTCTAAAACTTTTATCTAATAAGATATAAAAGTTTTAGAAAATAAATTAGATAATTTAGTCCAAAATAAAAAAGCTTATTCATTAAAGAATAAGCTTATACTTGAACACCAGTTGCATCAACCCACTTTGAACCAGTATACCAGATTGGTTTACCTAGGGTTGTATCAAAAAACATAATACCTTTACTCCAATTTGATAATACTGTAGGTCTTTCGCTTGTTGTTCCTAATAAAACTTGTTGTATTACTCCATAATGAACATCTCTCATATATTTAACTTTAGAACTATATATTGTATCACCTTTAGCAAAAGTACCTTGAATTGTCGTAACTGTTAGACTCGTTGATGTAATTGCTGTTATCGTTCCTGTTGCTCCATTATTGTTCGTTATTGTATCGCCTACATTGAATACAAAACCACATTTTGTAGCCTCATTATCATATAAAATACTTTCAAATATTAAATTATTATTTGAAATATTACTAACTGGATTAACTATATAAATTTGATTTTCTAAATCTCTTTGCTGAAACATCGCAATACCTGTTTTATTATTGCCCTGATTTACAAATAAATCGCCAACTTTTCCATTTTTACTATAACTGTTATCGCTGTCAATGCCACTCATTGGTGAGTTGTAAGAATTAAATCAAATATTACCTTCTTTTACATTTTTGCCATTCAATGAGTAATCAGATAAATCGTAAAAATAATCTGTAGAGTAAATTGGCGCCAGCGAGTATCTGTTTTGCGTATATGTGCCTCCTTTGTTATCATTATTGACAGTTAAAGTACACTCGCTTGAACCACTATTTTTTGTTAAGAATTTATATTTTGAAGGTCTACAGCTGTTTAATATAATATTTGAATTTGTTCCAAAAGCTATAAATTTTCCAGGAAGATCGGCGTTTGCATTTCTTCCTAAGGAAACGGCAGTTAAATTTACCTTAGAACCATTTGAAACGATTAATGTAGCATTTGAATCTGTTGTATTTGCGTATAGGTATCCACTATTTATATTAATTGTTGAATTCATAAAATATAGTATATTTAATGCTTTAGGACTCTCTGAACCCAACGAGCCAATATTGAAATTTGAACCCTCAAAATAATATGCCGTATCTGTTGCGAAATCACAAGCAAGATTTCCTATATTAGAATAAACAACACCCACAAATTTAAATCCATTTTTACAACCAAGACAATATATCTCATTAATAAATAATGTTGTAGCATTCGTTCCACATATAAAACCAATTTCTGAACAATTATATATAAGTATTTTATTGAAAGTACATACTCAAATATTATTTGTTTTTATACCATATTTACAAGTCGATATACTAACATCTTCAATAACTGTTCTAGTACCTCCCACTTCATAATAAATGCCATAATCAGTTAACGAATTTCCATATAATTTAATATTATATACTTTTATATCTTCACAATAATTAAAATTTGAATTATAAGTCTTAAAATATAAGATAGTGTTTATATTATTATATTTAGAATTATTAGTTTTTATTAGTCTTGATCGGCTGCCTTCTAACTCTAATCCATTAAATAACACGATTGGGCCTTTAATATTATATTCATCTTGCTTATAAATTTTTAGTTTTGAAATATTATTATTTAATGCATATTCTATCGCCTTGTTAAATATTGGAGTGTTATCTTCCAAATCACTAGATAATCCGATAGCATTCAAATTTATTTCATTATCAATGATTAAAGTAGCATATAATTGATTTTCAAGCTCCTCTTGATAATCGGTTTGACTTTCAATACTTACTATCTTATATTCAGCTCCGCCGCCATCATTTGGCTCATAGTATCCAAGTGTAGTTACCATATCACCATTTTTTAATCTAGTGTCTGCTTTCATTTCTGCAACAGTATTAAAAAAATAGGTTTTCTTTTTGATATCTGTATTCAGAGTAATTACCTCTTCTTTTAAATCATCTACATCGCTATATAAACTGTCATATTTTTTATATTTCTTTAATTGTTCAGCTATGTTACCATCTTCATCAATATTAATATCTCCAATTGTATCTTGTAAATCTCTACCATTTTCCATATCAACATTTATCGAATCAACAGAAATAGTATAGGTTTCTTCACTAATTGAACCATCTGGATTTTTTATCTTAACAGTTTTAATTTTATCCATAAATTAAACCTCCTTTTCTATTTTATAATTTAAAAGTAATTTGTGTCTAAGACTATTAATTGATATGCATTTCCCGAACTAATTGTGTATCTTATACACATATATAATTTATGTGCTGTTAATTCTGAGTCACCTATAATAATATTATTTTCACCATCTACAAAATTAATTGTACCACCTTTATACAAAACTCCTATGAAAAAATAAGTTAGGTAAGGTGATAAACTACCAGAAACACTAGAATCATTAGACATTATATCAGGTAGAATAACTGTTAATGTTTTATTATCATCAACACCAGCTCTAATAAATAAACCATTATAACAACTGTCTATTGTTCTGTCATTATTATACAGACTAAGTTGTGGTTGATATAAAGGTTTTATATCAAACCAACCATTTTTTTGATAAACGGCTTCTTCTGATATGATTACTCCTCCTGCTCGCATAAACCCTATAAAATGAATAAATTCATTTGTACCAATAAATTCAAATAATGTTCTAGTTAAACCAGGCCTTACACTTTCCCATTTGATAACATCTTCACAACAATTATTAAAGCTAAACCAATGCGAACCTGTAAAACTTTCTGTTGCTCTAAAATTTTTAAAAATATTACATTGTGTGTAATTTAGTTTAATACCAATACTTGAAATTCCTTCTAAACCAAAATTGAAGAATTTATTACCATTAAACCTGTCTGTTTGTTCTGTTCCCTTTTGTGTTTCGATTCCAATAGCAGATGATATTCGACCACCATAAAATTGATTTTCGTTAATCCATGGGTTGCCATTATTACCGCATTTTAATAAAATTCCATGTTCCGTTGTATACATGCTATTCCAGCTTATTTTGTTGTATTGTATACCTTTTGTATTATTTGATTCTAATATAATACCCTTTTTAGTATTTAAAATTGAACCCACGTTTAAATTCAAACTAGCTACTATATTCGTATCTGCTAATATATGAATACCATTTCCTATATTTGTAGATGTTATATGATTAATGTTAATATTAGCACCAGAAATATTATCAATTTTAAAAGCATCAATATCATTTAATAATATAATATCTCCACAACTTTCAAAATTACATAGTGAGGTTCCAAACACCAAAGTAGAAGATATTGCATGGTTACCGTTACAAATTACTTTATATTTATTACTAGCTAAATTAATAGCTTTTTGAATAAAAGTACTATCATTAGTAATTCCATCTGCTTTAGCCCCCAACTGTTTTGGATTTATTGTTTCATTAAGCAAAAGAGTAGCATAAAAGCCATTATTTAATAATTCTTGATGTTTAGATGTGTCCTGTGTGCTAACAATTACATACTCTCCTGAACCACTATCATTTGGCTCATAGTACCCTTCTGTAATTGCCATGTCTCCAGCTTTCAACTTTGTATCTGCTTTCATATCTGCAACACTATTATAATAATATGGTTTTTTATTTATTTTATTAACCAAAGTTTCTCCATCTTCCATATCTATATGTTCAGCATCAACAGATAATGGAATAGAAGCGCTATATGAACCATCTTGCTGTTCTAATTTTATATATTTTAATTTATCCATTTTTTTCCTCCTTTATTTCAAAATTTTTCATTCAATTCTAATACTATATAAAAAGAGGGACAAATTGTTTATCCTAATTTGTCCCTTCTTCGTTATCATTTGCGGCAGCCGGTTCTTCATCCTCAGAGTTAGATTTTTGTGCGGTTGTCGCATCTTCTATTCTACAATATTCAAAATATTTTTCTTCAATCTCTTGCATAATACTTTTCATAATAAAATATACTGCATCAATTGACATTCCACTTTCATTAATTGTTTTTACAATTTTTTGTTCAAAATCTCTAAAAATCATATCCTTTTGTCTCCTTTAACTCTCTTTATAGTCTACTAATATACCTCTACTAAAATATAAACTTATATTTTTCCCATTTCTATCAGTCCAAGAAAAAGATATATTAGTTAACCCGCTATCTTTATTAGGTTTTCCTGTATATAATAAGTCTCCTGTGCTAGTAAGAATTTTTAAATCCCCTTTAAATTCCATAGAAGCTTGATTAACTATTCCGCCATCTCCAACATTCAAGCCAGAAACTGCAGGATGTTTTGGGTACCTCTCTCATTGTGAGCCCGCTCCCATCTGCAAATATCCACCATTCGCGGAAACATCTATCGTACTACCAGTAATAGCAGAACTGCTTATACTACCAGAAAAATTTCCTCCACTAGCATGCAAAGTACCATTATTTTCTACTCTAAAATTATTTCCATAATCTATTAAATCCCCTCTACCGCTATTATATCCAGTACTAGTAATTTTAATGTTACTAAAAGTTGCATTTCCATTAGCATCAATCTCTCAGTTTGGACCTTTTAAACGACCTGTCGCATAAATATGTGTATTTCCATTACTACTTTTTAATTCTTCAGAAGTAATAGTTCAACCACCTATTTTTCCACTCTCTGCAGTTAAAGCTCCAGCATTAGTTACCTTAAAATCCTCACCTATTTGTAGAGAACCACCTGTAATAGATACATTACTTGCGGTTAAAGCTCCATTTTTAGTAACTTTAAATGTAGAATTTGCTCCAAGAGATATTCCATTAGTTCCAATATAAACTCCGGCATTTTCTGAATCTATAGTATCTTTATTATTGTAAATAGCTGAACTACCAATGGTAAATCCACCAATTTTTCCGCTATCAGCAGTAATTTCACCTTTTATAATAGCATCTTTTGCATATAATTTACCATCTTTATCAACAGCAAATCTATTATTTATTGCTAAATTTAAATTTTCTCTACTAGTTCCATTAATAGTTCTAGTAAATACACCATCACTACTTGAAAATCTAACATTAGTAGTACTACTTTTAGTTCCTGTAAAAATTGAATCGTCATCTATGTTAAAACCAGCTATTGTACCTCCGCCTTTTGCAGTAATATGACCATTAACATCAACTTTAAAATTTCCATTTCCTCATTCGATTAAAGGAGTTGTTAAATCAATAAGCATACCACTATTATTTTTATTAGCAGAACCATAGCTAGTAGGCTTTCCATCATCTTTATAATTTTTTCAATAACCATTACTATATAACATAGCTTTACTTGCGGAAGGGTCTATAATAATCTGTCCTGGGCCGCTTTTCCCAAATATCGCAGAACCATCTTTAGAATTTAAAAATAAACTTCTTTCTCCAGCGCTATATCCGAATATTCCAATATCAATTGTATTTTTACCAGCTTCTTTAACGCTTCCCATTAATACACCGGTAAAACTATTATCACTTTCTTTCTGACCAGCACCTATCTGAGGAGCTAATATAACTCCATTCCCATTTTTATCTATACTAACACTATTGCCATCTCATCCATTAATTGCAGCATGCCCATATTTATTTAATAATAAATGAATTGGAATGTGTATTCGCGCAACTTCAGTATTACTATTATTTTTTATAATACATTCAAGACCATTAGTTACACACTCTCCATTAAAATTATCTAATGGCTTGTAAGAGGCTTGATTACGTGCTAATATCATATCTTGTCTATTATATAATCCTAAATGTAAACTATTTACTCAACTTGAATTTACTGAATCATATATTCTTCCTCTAATATTTCAGTTATAAGTAACCGCATTAGACTGAGTCAATGTACTTATATCTTCAGTCACATTATTTATAATTTTTGTAACCTTTAACTCAAAAGGATTAGAATTATCATATTGCGGTTTGCGACCGTCTGCACTATAAGTTGCATATCTAAAACCAGTCCCTTCATTTAAAGAGACTCCATATCCATTTGAAGCCGTCGCAGTAATAACTGGTATTGTGCAATAATACTGCACATTATCATACGTAACTGTTGCTTTTACTATATTTGCAGGTGAGTTTACACCTTCATAATTTAAATAAGTAAATACTCCTGCAGTAGTAACACTTAAGCTTGTAGTATCATAAAGATTAGTTGTATATTTATTTTTTAAAATACTTCATTGAACAACTGCACTTTTATTTTCGCTAGTATTTCCAGTCGTACTGCCTTCAAAAATTTTAGTTCCATTATGCCATAATTGAACATTAAATCATCTACCACTTTGTCTAGGTGTATAATTAATATTTCCATTTAATATCATTGGATATCCAAAATCAGTATTTTGAGTATTAGGAACTATTCTACAAACAAATTCAGTACCATTAGTTCCAGGTTCTCCCTCTTTTACAAAAGTAAAATCAGTTTCTGTAACTAAATTCATACCTTTATAATTTACAGTTAATTGAATTGTATTATTTGTTTTTCTTACATCATATTTATCGTTAATATTATAATAAATTACCTTCTTATCTTTAATCATTAAAGAATTATTATATGGTAGTCATGGATAATCTTGATTTTGTGTTACTTTTATTAATGTATTCTCAGAAGGCGCTATTCATTTTATCTCACAGTTAGAAATTATATCATCATCAAGAGCATTTCCTAAATTATCATATACTGTAAAACTCAATGGTAATATAATTTGTGGATTATCTAAACTATTACTTGCTGGTGAAACTCCTGATTCATTATATTTAAAAGTTTGTGAACCATTGTTTAAAACTAAACTATAAGCATCTTTTTTATCTAAACTATTTTTAATAACAATAGAAGAAGTGCCAATATAGACACCATTATGATAGACAGAACATTTATAAGTTGCAAAATTTGTTATTGTATTTATTTGTAAATGATGTATTTTTCTTCCTTCTATTCTCATGATTTTATCATAACTATTAATCGTTGTCAAATACGTATTTAATTGATCTTGACTAGCTGCAGCCATTGCTGTTTCTGCGGCAATTTTTGCTTTAAGGCTTGTATAACCAGCAACCGCATTATTATAAGTATTATTATCTACTGTTGTTTCAGCTAAAGAATAAAAATTATTATTATTATCTATCTCCGCCCATTGATAAGTATAACTATTACTAGTTGATTCTTGTCCATTTATTAAACAAGTTAATGTAGGGTTACCAATATCATAATAAAATTGTTCTCCTTTGTCAGAAATAATAGAAATTTCATAAGTAGATGAATAGTTAGTTATAGTAAAAGTTTTACTTAATATAATATCATTATAAATAACTACACATTTATACTTGGTTTCTTTTGCTGCGCTATCACTTTTTCTTACTGTATATTTATAATTTGCGGGAATTCATTCTACTACTGGAGCAATTCCATTACCACCACTTTTAACTACATTTTTTGAATTTAAACACTTTCAGCCTTGCCCGCCATAAGCATTAAAATTTTCGCTTAAACTTGTAATTCCATTATTTTCAACAAATCAATAATATGGTAATTTTTGTGTATCTGGATTTATATATTTTCCTTTAACTCTAACCTGTGCTTGAATAGCTCTAGTAGCACTAGCTAAATCATTTTCATCAAAATAAACACCTTGAGGTGTTATAAAACTTAAGCTACATGATTCTAAATCAGATTCGCTTAAGGCTTGACTTCCACATATTTCAAAATTTTTAATAAAAATATCATTTGGTTTAGCAGAGTCTTGATTAGGAAAATCATAACAAAATAAAGATATTTTATTTATATATTGAAAATTAATACCATCTATATCAAATATTCCAACTTGTCTTTTAAAATTAGGCATTTTATAAGGATTGCCTTCAAATTGATTTACATCTAATACATAATTTCTAGTAACTAATTCTTCACTACCATTATCTTTAAAAACCATTTCATATAAAATTCCATAGTTTCCTCTAAATTGTTGCTCAGTAGGTAAGCTAGTTTTTATTGTAGCTGCTAAGATAATAGAAGTTGATGATTTTATATATTCATAAATACTTTTTAAATTAAGTCTTAAATGATTAGCAGAACTGCTATTTTTATTATATATTATATATTCATTTGTTGTTTTATAACTACATAAATTATAACTTTTATTGCTTTCAACACAATTATTCCCAATTACTTCAAAAGCCTCTTCACCTTCTGCGGAAACTGCATAATTCTTACCCAGTTTACTCACAGAACCTAAAATAGTTTTATCTCTACTCATATCATTACTAGGAACTAAAATATAGACTTCAGAACCATTATTGTAAGTAACTTCAGAACTTCCTGAGTAGGCATAGAATACGCTATCTTGATACTGAACTTTATATTTTCCAATAGTTTGATCTTCGCAGTTAATAATTTTTGCTTGAATTGTTTTATCATATCCAGCTTTCTTAACTGCACTATTTACAATAGTTTCAATAGCATCAAGTATTTGATTTTCATACTTCACTCCTTGTCATCTCCTTTTTTCTCAAACTCTCTTATTTTTTCTCAAAGTCTTATTAAAAATATTATATATATTTACCCAAAATAAAAAAGGCGATTAATTTAATCGCCTTATTATCTATTTTCTTTTATTTGCTCTCATACTCGCCATATTTACTAAATTATTGAGAGCTTCTTCTATCTCTCTTGAATCTTTTACATTAGGGAATTGTGCATCTATATGAACATTTTGTTCTAATACATCATTTCCAACATTAGCTCCAAAATTACCTGCGGTTACCGTAGCTAATTTTCCTAACATTGAGCTTCCTAATAATCCAGTAATATTTCTTATAATATTTACTGCATTTAACATATTTGAGGTATCTTCTTTATTTAACACTAATTCTTTTTCATCAAGTAGTGCTAAACGACCTTCGCTACCTCACATTCCAGTATAACCACCAGTATCATATCTAGACAATTGAGATTTTTTAATCCAACCTAAATCTCTATATTTACCATCTGCACTATGAATATGAATTCCATATGGGTTTCCATTAATTGTATCAACAACAATTCCATTTGCAACTCCAGAATATAGACTTCCTGCAGGAGTTGTTCCATAAGAATCATAATAATATCTTCCATTATAAGTAGCTGTTTCTCCCAGTACAAGATTTCCATCACCACTTCCAGAACCAGCGCCACCGCCTCTATTATTTCCTGATCCAGAGCTAGAACCGCTACTTGAATTTGTATTTTGATTTCCTGTACCAGATTTTGCATTTTCTTTACTTGCGGCTGCAGCAGCTTGTCTTTGTTGTCCTGACCAATATTCATAAGCAGCTTTAGTTGCAGCTATTGCCGCATTTCTAGCAGAATTATATTTCTCAACTAATTCATCTAATTGATTTATTACATTTCCAATAGCAGTTAATTCATCTTCATAAGCATTAATTAATTCTTCATTATTACGTGTTAACTCTTGAGTTTTATCTATATTCGAATCAATACCTTCTCCAAGACTTTCAAAATTAACTCTACCAGTTTCTTCTAATTCACTTAATCCATCTTCATAATCTTTAGTTGCTTCATGCAATTGTTCAAAAGATTGTTGACATACTTCTAAGAATCCACCTTCTCCAGCAAATACATCTGTCATATGTTGAACTCCAGATTCCCAATATGGTAATAAATCTCCCATAATTATTTCTTTTTCTTGGTCTGACATATTTTGGAAATTAGATGCATCTGTTTCATATAGTATAGCTAAATCATCAAATGCAGATTCAGTTAGATTGTTTCTAATTGTAGCATTTTGCTCTACTAATCCATTAATTAATTCTCCATATTGTGTTTGTAATAATAATTCTTTTTCTGCTCTTAGTTCTGGATCATTAATTTGCGCAGCTTCCGCCATTTTTTCTTGGAATTCAACTCAAACTTCATACATTTGATTTAAATTATCTTGATATCTAGCTTTATCAAAATTATATAATGAATTATACATATCATTTAATTCATCTTGTAATTGACCAATCTGATCTTCATCTGCAGTGTATTCATATCTATAATTACCTTGGCTATCTCTTCTTAATCTCATTTTTGTTTTATTTTGTTGAGCTTCTTGAAGAGCAATTTGTTTTAGAGCAATTTCATATTTTTTATTAGCTCTTTCAATATCATATTCAGTAAGTTTATCACGTTCACGTAAATCCGCAAGCTCTTCGTCCATAATCTTTTTAAGTTGTCTTTGTGCGGAAATACTATCTGTATTATCAAGAGCATCTAGATATTTATTTTCAAGCTTTTGAACCTCGTATAATGAATTAATTGTATCTAAATATTGGTCTGCATTTTTATTAATTAAGGTCCATTCTTCTTCTATATAATCAAGTCCTAAACCATCAGTAACTTTATTATTCAAATTTTGGAATATTAAATTAATTGCATTTAAATATTTATCTTGCAAGTTCTCAATAGAACTTTCAATTAAATCATTAAGTTCTCCAACAGCATCTTGTCATTTTTCTTTTGCATTTTCTCATGCATCAGAACCTTCATCAAGAGCATCTAATTGAGCTCTCCAAAAATCTACTTGTTGTCTTTGGAAATCTAATTGATTATTAAAATTTTGTTGTTGTTTATCATAGTATTTAGCTAATTGTCCATAAGATTCTTCTCCATAAACTAATGAAACAACTTGCATATCATGGTCTATTAAATCACTAATCATTTCGTAAGACTTAATTTGTTCATCGAATTTTTCTTGAGCTTCATCCATCATGTCTAAATAAGATTCATGGATTTCTTTTTGTAATTCTAATACATCTTCAAGGTTACTCATTAACTCTTCATAATATTTCTTTAAATCATCTAATGCAGCAGTTCTGTTGTCTCCATATACACTAGACCATCCGCTATTATCCATTTGATTTAATTCAGCTAATGTATTATCTACTTGTTTTCTTAATGCTTGGACTATACCAGTATTATCATCTTTATAGTAAGAAGAAAAGTCTACTAATCTAGCCATTGCATTTCCAAGTATATCATCATCTTCAATTTCATCAATAATTTTCTTTTTGAAATCATTTCAATCTCTTTCAGCTTCAGCAAGATCTAATCTAATTTCAATTTCCATATCAAATTTTTCAATTTGAAGATCTATTTTTTCATCAATAGCATCTTGGATATCTTTTTCGAGTCCTGGAATTAAATCAGTTACAACTTCGTCATATCTATCTAAGTCTTTTGTAAATTTATCAAAATCTTTTTTTGCTTGTTCAATAGTGTCTTTATAACTTTCTTGAGCTTCTGCGCTCATATGATTATATTCATTTATTAAACCGTTTACATAATTTAATTGTGAAGCATATACTTGAGCATAATTAGCAATAGTTCCATCAGCATTAAAAGACACTCCTTTTCCAGACAACTTGTTTTTTAATTCAACTGCTTCCTCTTTAGCTATACCAATTTTTGTTGATGTTGTTCCAATTTGTTTATTTAATAAATCAAGGCGTTTATTTAAATTAGAAATTAAATCTTTACCAAAAAGTTTCTTTTTCTGCTTATCTATTTTATCTAATTCAGTTTCAATACCTTTTAATTGAATATCAACGTCATGATAACGATTAATTTCTTTTTCTAGCGGATCCATTTTATTTGGTTTTTTGGCGCTTCCGCCTCCACCGCCGCCCTTTTTTCCGCCTCCACCGCCACTAGACTTTCCTGGAGCTTTTCCACCTGAATTTTTTGAAGAATAGTTGTTAAAAGATCCACCAGGAGCTTTTTTAATTCCACTAATTTTAGGTTGTTTTCCATTGGTAGCTAAAGCCATAACAGGAACAGTAACATCTGTCTCTACTGGAGCTAAAGGTGTAACTGTATCTATTGCAGTATACTCAGGAACTTCAGTAACAGTTCCATCACTAGATGTGAATTTTTTAGTTGATGCTGCAATTACTTCATGTTTTGTTTGAGTAGGAGTAATTGATTGTTTTTGTTGTATAGTATCTGTCTCATAAGTAGGTTCAATTCCTAAAGCACTAAATACTGCATTAGCTTGTTCAACTGTCATTTGACAATCTGTAATTAATTTATTTAATGCTTCTATAAAATGAGTATCATCAACAACAATATCTTGACCTATTACAAAGCCATTCATAGCCTCTTGAGCTTGTTCTCTTAAAGATATAAAATCAGCTAATAAACTCTCTTTTTGTTCACCTAGCTTATTATTTATAATGATATTAGTTATTATATCTTCACTTAAAGCATCTCTTAATCCTTCAATAGCATCTTCACTACCATTAGCTATCTCTTGAATATCACTCAAATGCTCTTTAATAAAGCTATGAGAAATATAATCTGCTTCAGTGTCATAAACATCAGCTAATGCATTTTTCATATTATACATCGCTTCTGCATATTCTTGACTAGCTACAGAACTTTCTTGAATTATATCAGTTCAATCTTCCATGTTATCAGCTAATGTTTCAATAGCTTTATTCATTTTAATAACTCTAAAGGCAAACTCTACCGCTGTATCTGAATCATATTTTAAATTGTCTCCAACAGACTGTTCAGACTCTGCAATTTCCATTAGATTTTTTGCATAAACTCTAATATCATCTTCGTATTCTGCAAATTTTTTCTTACTTAAATCACTACCATATTCTTCAATATCAGATTTTTTTAATTCCATAGAACTAGCGATAGCATCATTAATATCTCATTTATAACTAGATAATGCATTTTGAAAATTTTCTGCAAACTGAGTTCCAGAATCAAAACCTAATTCTACAATTGCTTTATCATCTAACCCAAATAAATTTTTAATACCTTCTTCATCTAAATTTTGTAACTCTTTTGCTTCATCTGGATTTAATCTACTAAATAAGCTTGATAAATCAAATTCTTTAGTTTTACTTGATATTGCATTTGTAAGAGCTTGTGAAAAATCTGTTCCATATTTAGCTCCTGCTTTTGCAGCGTCTATTCTTGCCTGATTAAAAGTATCTAAAAAGCTTTGAGTATCAGTCTCCGCCTCAGCCTGAATTCTTGAATTTTCATAATCTCTTGCTAAATCTGAATATATTTGAGCACGCATTTTTGCTCTAGCATCTTTATTAGATGCATCTAAAACTGCTTCTCCAGAATCATCTAAGAATTTATCACCTTTTCAAGTCTTTCCAGTAACATCAATACCCATTAATTGTGCATAAGCTTCTGCTAAATCCTTATTGCTATCTAGATTAGAACGACCTAAACGTTTATTTAGCTCTTCATCAGAAAGACCCTTTCTCTTTAAAGCATCTGTAACCTCTTTATTTAAATTCTTATTAACTCCAGCAATCGCACCCATTAAACTTGAACCAGCAGCCCATTGACTGAACTCGTGGCTTCAAGCTTCTTGAGAAGTCAACTTATCTCCTTTTAGATTTGCAGATTGATTATTTCTTCTTTCCTCAGCTTCTCTTTCTTTTCTAGTTATTTCTTCTTGAACTTTAGAACTATTTACTATATCTAATATTTGTTGATATAAACCTTGATCTATCTGACCTGTTTTTGCATTAGTAGCCATACGCGCAATCTGACTACCATATTTCTCTTCTACAAAAATTTTATTTATTTCTGAATAATACCTTTTATTAGCTTCTGCTGCTTGTGTAGTACTTTCTGCTAAATCAATAAAAGCATTTCTATTCTCTGCAATTTGTTTGGCAAGAATTTCTAAACCATGATTACCTTCATAAGTTTTTTTAACTCATTCTTCCATAGCTTCATTGCTATTTCTTACTTTATCGTATTGAATTTCATCTTCTTCTTTTAATTTTTGTAAAGATGATGTAATATCTGTAACTTGACTATTTGTAACACCAATATTTGCATTTAATACGGCTATTGGATCTTGAAGAGATTTAATATTTCTTATTAAATCTATTGGAGTAGCTTTTCCAACTTCTCGTCCAGTATCTGTTGTTTCAGATCTAATATTTGCTTCATTAGATTGTATTTTTGCAGCATACATTCTTTTTGCAGCTTCTTGTGCGTCAGCATTAATTTGACCTTGTAATTCTTCTAATGTACCTTTTTGAAAAGTTAATAAACCATTTTTATATTCAGCCTTGTCATATAAATTATATGTCTCCATTAATTCTTTTGCGGTTGCATTAGCTTTTTCTAAAGCCTCATTATATTCTTCTGTGCCTTGTTTCAAATCTTTTAATTCATTTTTTGCATCATTATAGTCACTAATAGTTTTCTTTAATTCTTCAGCTTTATTTTTTAATTCCTCATATTGTTTAGTTAACTCTGCGGCATTTTTAGCAGCTTCTTTTGCGGCGTCTGCATCTTTATTATAAGCTTTATATAATGATATTCCAACTGCTACAACTGCAGCTATTGCTGCGGCTATTGCTAATAAAACTAACCATAATGGGCCTAATGCAGTTTTGAAAGTTAATACTGAAATAGTAGCTTGTTTAAAGCTTAAGTCTGCTGCAGTTGTACCTGCTGTAACCGCACCCATGCCAACAGCTAAACTAGGCATTAAAGTTTTTATCGCTCCAAAACTTGTAATTAATATTGGTAATGTTGCTACTAATGTTGTTAATATTCTTTTAAACTTTTCTCAACCAGTAAGATTATCATCAAAAATAGTAGAAACAATACCTGATAAAGAAGTAAATAAACTAACTAAAGCTGTTACTCCTCGAACTACATCAGAAATCGCTTTTTGTCTTTCAGCTTGAGCTTGCATTGTTTGTAGATTTTTTTCTCTTAAAGCTTGTTCATTTTGCAAATCTACTAATAAACCTGCTTCTTCATCTGCTGCTCCTTTAGCAGCAATTTTTAAATTATTTACTTTATTATTTATTTCATCTCTAGTATTCTTTTGATTGTCTAAAATGAATTGTATTTCTTCTTCAGTAAGTTTTTCACCTTCTGCTACTTTTTCTGTTATCTCAGACAACTGAGCCATTTTTTCTTTACTCAATGTCATACCTTCTATGGCATCTATTAAGTCGATTTGAACTTGTAATTGTTGCTCATCTGTTTCAAAGGCATGCTCAGTTCCTTCTACATAGTCATCAATACCATTTTTAAGATTTTTATATCTTAGTGTTTCTTGAGTTTGTAATTCAGACTGCTTTGCTATTTCTTTTTCCAAAGCTTCTTGAGTATCTGCAGCAGTTTCTTTTACTTCTATTCCATATTGTTTTGCTATATCTTTGTATTGTAAAATACCTTGAATACGTTGTTCTAATAGTCCAATTTCTGCAGTTTCATTCGTAAATTGTTTAGCTTGTTCTTCTGTTAAATATTTTTGTAATTCTAAAGTTTTTTCAGCATAAGGAATTTCTTTTTCTAGTGCCGCTGCATTTGTAACGCCTTCTCCAGCAACTCCTCCTTGAGCAATAATTTGTTTTTGGAGTTCCTCTCTACTTATATTAGCTCTCATTGCTTCTAAGTTTTCTATTTGTCTTTCAATAGAAGCGCCTATTTGTTTATTAAAAATATTTGCAATTGTAGAACCAAAAAATGCAAAATCTTTTAGTCCTCCTCCAAGACCGGCTAACAAATCATTAAAAATACTTAATAATCCTGTTACAGCATCTGTCATACCATTAACTGCTTTTTGATCAAATAATATATCATAAGTTCTTTCTGCTTCAGTACTTAATTGCTCTAAATGAGCTTTGGTACTCTCCATATATATATCTTGTTGTTTTTGTAATGTTCCTGCAGCATTAGCAGACATTTTTAAAGATTCTGTATACATATCTCAATTATCAAATAACGATAATAAATTATTATACTGTCTAGTACCAGCCATTGTTTGAGATAAAGCAATTTGTTGTTCTCTAGACATAGTTGTTCATTTTGCACCTATCTCTTCAATAACATCACCCATGTCACGAAGTTGATTATTTGCATCAAGAACATTTACTCCATATTGAGCCATTTTTTCAGTATAGTTTCCAAGAGTAGTTTCATCATCTAATCCAGATTTAATATCTGACATACGAGCATAAATTGTTTTTAATGCAACACCAACTGATTCTGGTGCCTGTCTAGTTACAGATACAATAGTAGCTAACTGCGCATTTAATTGATCAACATCTACTCCCATTAAATTAGCGGCAGATGCAACTTTACTCATACCAGTAGATAGTTCTTCTAGATCTGCGGCTGTTCCTGCAGCTACCGCTGCTAATTTATCTACATATAATTCTGCTTCATCAGCAGTAACCTTATAACCATTTCATACAGCAGTTAATTGTTCAGAAACTTCTCGTCCAGATTGACCAGTAACATTTGCTGCTTTCATAGTAACTTCAGCTCTAGCTTGAGCTTCTTCATCCCCTAAACCTTGTTGATAGTAAATTAAAGAAGCTTCAGTAAAATCTTTTGTTGAACGACCTAAATCTTTTGCAACTCTATTTGCTCTAGTTGCAAATTTATCCATTTCATCAGCTGATTTTTCTGTTACTATTCTAATATCATTTAAAGAAGTATCTAATTTAACTGTATAATCATAAGCTTTTTGAATATTGTTAGTCAAGTTATTAAAAACACTTGAAGAAATTCCATATCTAACAGTATTTTTAAAAGTAGTTGCCATTTTATCTAATGTTGAGCTTGCTTGTTTTAACTGAACATTAGTATTTAAAACTTGCATAGCAAAATTATTATAAGCAGTTGCTCCAGAACTTCCACTTTTTACTAATGCTTGTTGTAAATTTTGAACATTTCCATATGTATTTTTAATTCCTGTATTAACTTTACTTAAATCTAATTGATTAAGTTTATTATTTCAAGCACTATTTAATATATCTTCTAATTGGTCCGCTGCTTTACTAGCTTCCTTTAAATCTTCCGTAAGATGTCCAGACATTTTTGCTTGTGCAGCTTCTAATCTTATATCTGTTAATTGACGTTTTATTTCATTTAAACTAGCTTTATCAATAGTATAACCAACTTTAATATTAACATTAGCCATAATTCCTTTTTCCTCCTTTTTTGTTTAACAAAAAAAATCCTTTATTTACTATCTTTGTAAATAAAGGATTTTATATTAATTTATTTTGGCCTACTCTATTTCTCTTCCGCCATTTGCAGCTTTAGCAAAATTAATTACTTCTTGATATTTTTCAGGATTAAAATTATCCATAATATCTTTCATAGCTTCTGCTTGTTTAGGTAAATCATTTATAAAGCTTTGAATTAATGAAGATACTGAACGTTTGTAAGATATAATTTCTTCCTTAACTTCTGTCATCCAATAATATAATTCATTATATTCATCTTCACTAAATTGTTCAATAAAAGCATCAATTAAACCATTACTTTTTAAACTATCATAAAGTTTATTTTCATCTTCTCTTTGTTTATCTGTGAAATTAATATTAGTATACATATAAATTAAATGTAAATGGAAAAATTGATCAATTTTAATTGGATTATAATATCCATCTTCTAATGATTTTTGTAAAGTAATCATAATTAAATCATATTTATCTTCAATAGGTAAATAATCTAATACTTCTATTTCATTTCCTTCTCATTTCATTGTATGAGTAGAAGTTTTAGGTTTTAATTTCATATTTGCATAACTTATCATAATACTTTTTCTCTCCTTTTTCTCTCTTTTCTATATTATAAAACTTTTTTTAATTTTTGTCAAGTTTTATTCATGAACATATTGAATTTGTGTAACTAATTCATTTAAAGTTTTAAAAGTTTGTCTAGAGCGTACTCAAGCTACTAAACTTTTTGACTCTGGGGTTAAATCAGTATATCCCTCTGTTTTTAATAATTCATTTAATTTATCTCCTCGTCTAGTTACAAAATCATTGCTTGTTTTTATTTTATTAGCTCCAATAACACTTAAAACAGGTAATTGATTTTTTGAAGCTCCAGCTAATGATTCAAAAAACTCATCTAATTTAACTAAGCTATCTAAATATTGTAAAAATAATACATTCTCTCCTTGATTAGAACCTGTAATTGCATCTAACAAAGCCATTGCTGCATATTTTCTTCTTAAATATTGCATTTCTGCAGTACTTGTTAATCCATGATATAAATTATTATAAAAAATATATTTTTCAAAATTATCCGCTTGAATATATTTATCAAAAAATGTTTTTAATTTTGTTGTTTCAAAAGTTGTTGTAACTTTTCTTCCTTTATTGATAGCTTGGGCTTTAGCACTTATTCCAAATGATAAATTAATACTTCCATTTTCATTATCAACAGAAATTGTATAATCAGCTTTCTTTGTGCTTCCGCCTTCTATTTTTTCAGTACCAGTTCCTTCAATATCAACAGTCATATCTTCATTTTCTAACGTCTGTAAAAATTCATTTAAAGATTTAATTGCAAAACTTGCGCCTAATCCTTCTCCTAGTCCACCTAATATATTTGAAAACAAATAATGCATTGGGTATATTAAAGAATCATAGCTAAAAGTTTTATTTTTATATTGCACCCTTTCTGGTTTTGAACCTGCTTTTAATGAATTTTTTGCTGCTTCTAATTGACTAACCCTCTCTTTTAATGTTTGAAAAGAGGTTATTGCTGTTTTATTTATTGCTAATAAATTTAATTTATTCCCCATTGAAAATAAACTATTTATGTTTGCTAATGCTTTTGCATCTCCTTGATATTGATCTAAAATATATTTCATATAATCCTCATTTCCCTTTTCAAAAGTAGAAATTACTTCATGAATATATTTTATATAATTATCCAATATTCCTATTTGCTGCTGTGCGGTTGCCGCTTGTTTTAAAGCATAACTCGTTGATGTACTCTCACCGATTCCCTTTCTAATTAATTCTGTCACATCTATTGCAACTTTCTTTTCTATTTCATTTAATGCACTAGAATTTCCATTTAAATCATTAATAGTTCCAAGCGCTTCAACTAAAGATTTACCATCTTTATTAGTAATATTTTCAATTGCTCCCATACGTTTTCTAAGTATTGCAGCATCTTGTCCATATATACTAGAAATTAAACCTCAATTCATGTCTATCTTGATGTTTTTATTTTTATAATCTAAATAACTTTGTTTATGGTAATGAATATATAATTCTTGTGCCAAATTAATTTCTTTTTGATTTACTTCTTGTACTGTTTTTGCCATAATTCTTCAACTCCCTAAACTAAAAAAAGAGAGGGATAATCCCTCTCTTAATTATTATTTCCTAGAAAGAACCAGCTTCTCCGCTATCAACATTAGAATCATCTTCAGATTCTGGAATATCGAATCCTGCTGGGTGACCCATTACAGATCCTCTAGTTTCAGCACCAGCTTTTGCATCTTCAACAATTTGAATTACACATAATACTTTTTTAGTTCTATCGAACATTGTGTATCCTGGGAAAGCATCCATAGTAAATGAGAATGTACTTGGATCTCCAGTAGCAGCCATATTAAATGTAAAGTTAGATTGAATTTTAACATTTGGTAATGTAATTTCAGCTGGCATATCAACACCGTCAGATTCTCTTCTGAATAATGTACTAGCTTCAACATAATAATTTCCAGCAAAATGATCTGCGTCAATTTGTAATTCAGATACATCTTTAGAATTTTTTACTACATAGAAATCAACAAAAACTGTTTTTCCATGATATTTACTATCAGCACCTGTTAAAGTTTTTCCTGAAGTAGTTAATCCAGTAATTAAATCTCCTGTGATTGAACCATCTGACTCAGTAACCATAACAAATACTGGAGCATGAGCATCAATCTCTTCTTCTGTTTCTAAAGCATCTGTTAAATCAATTACACCTGTATCACTTACATAAGCTTGAGATGTAACATGAACATGAACTTGTTTTTGTTCATCTTTAAATAAACCAGCACCAGATAAGATTGAGAAACCAATTGGAGATAATAATGCATCTTCAACTGTGAAAGTTAATGTTTTTTCACCTTCCCAAGCAATTAATCTTGTATTTCCTCTACCACCTTGTGCATAAACAGTTGTTGCTGCACCTTCAATAGTAGAAGTTGTTGCTGTATCAATATATAATACTGGTTGACCTTTTTTGAAAGTAGATGTACCGATTGTAGTATCAGCTTTTGCTTTAAATACTACGTTAGCAATTTCTCTTACACCGAACTTCATATCTTCATATCCTCCTTATTTTATTTATGTTCTATGACGAATGAATGTCTTTCATTCAGTCTTCAATTTCCTTTAAATCCTTTGCTCCAGCCATTTTAGCTTGAATATAATTGTCATAACTCATTTTTAATTTAAATCTCTCAAATTCATCAAATAATTGATAAACAGTTAAATTTAGCAATGAATTCATATCTTTATATTCTCCAACAGCTAAAATAGAAACATAACGGCTTAATATGTCAATTTTTTTCTTTTCTTGTTTTAACTCTGCTAATTTTTGATGTCTTTTTTTCAGTTTTTCAGCAATCTTTTTTGCAAGATCTCCACTAGGATTATAATCTCTAGTTTCTTCTCTACTAAAAGAAAACATTTGATTAAAAATTAACTTGAAAGATTCAAAATTGTCATTATTAATTGAATGGCTTTCTTCATCTTTTTCTAATATAATACTATCGTTAGAAATTTCTATTGTATAATATGGAAAAATAAGGGCTAGAACCATTTCAACGCAATTCCTATTTTTTTGCATTACCGCATTACGCTCTTTTAGTATTGCTATTAATATATCAAAATTTGTTTTGTTCTCTAAATTCACTTTGTCCTCTTCTGGTAAAATGTTTTTAGAAAAATTAATTAATTCACATCCTGTAAAAAATATTTCCTCCCCAATATATGCAATTTCTTTAATAGTAGGCTGATGTATAGTAATTTGAGCTTCCATAAATGGAATATCATTACCAGATAATAATAATAAATCATTATCCATTATTTATTATCTTGCGGAGGTAATCGGTCATCATTACCATGAATTGCTCTATAAGATAAACTGTATCCAGCTAAATCTTCATTTAAAATTAATTCATTGCAACCTAAAAAATTTAATTCACCTATTCCGCTTAATTTTGCATTGTTCAATAAACCATCAATAAATCCAGCTATCTTTAATGGTCTCAATCTATAATCACCAATATCCCAATAGTCTAAATGACATATTATATCAAAAGTAATTGTACAATCTCTATAATATGGATTTTCTTTATTTGAAGTAAAGTTATCGCATGACATAATTATATAAGATTTAATCTCTTCATGTTCTGGCATTCTAATTTTAGGGTTTAATTTAATATATCCTTCTTTAATTAATTTAGGTAAAGTCATTTCTTCAAGTTTGTCTTTATAAACTTGACTTGTTTCATTATCTAAACAATCTTTAGTTCCTAACACAAGTAATCTTTTTAATCCATCGCTATGTGGATAACTTTGTACAAACAAAGCTTTTAATATTGTTTCTATATCTTTTTCAAAAGATAAGAATGATGATTTTAGCGGAATCGTACTTCTAGTATCTCTTTTCATAATCCGCACTCCTTTTTTCTATAATGATTGAATTGTAATATTTAATACAATATCTTCTTCATTTTGTCTTATATATCTTAACTCAAAATTACCACTTCTACCAGTTATAATTTCTATATACACTGTAGAATCATCTTGTTCCAAAATTTTTGCTTTTGAACTACCTATAACCCAGCTTCCGCCATCAGCATTTTTAATTGTATAAGTCTTTTTATCATATGGATAAACCATAGAAGGTCCTTCTATTATAGGTTCATCTTTATTTACAACACTTACTACTTCAGCGGCAGCATCTTCTTTAACTTTTGCATCTGCAATACTATTTTGATACCATTCTTTTAAATATAATATAATAATACCATCAGAACTCATATTATCTATGGCTTGAACTTCTCAAGGTTTTCCATTAATTTTTAATACAGAAAATCTATGGAAAAAAGCTTCAGTATTTTCATCTTTTGTAATATACATTTGTAATGTATAATCAATATCATTTCAAAGTTTTTCTTCTTGATGACGCCAATCTATTTCATTTACAGAAGTTCTAGCTACATAACATTTATAATCAGTGTCATTAATTGTAACAGTATATTTACATCTGCGGATTTCCGCCCTAAAATAAGCTGTTTCTTCTAATCTTCTCAAATATACTAATCAATCAGTATTATTTTCCACTCATGTAAATACGTCTCCAGGTTTCATACCAATTTCTTGTAATCCTTCTGAAGTTTTTTTATCATACTCTCTTTTATTTAAACATATATCCTTAAAAGGTATAGATATAAATTTATTATCAAAAGTATTTTTTATATGATCTGGATTAATTAAACATTTAAACTCTCTTCCATCATTTAAACGAGCAGTTGCACTTTGATAAGAATATAAAAGTGCCTTTCTCAAACTTCTTAATTTATCATCATTCATTCGATCAACTTGTTTATTTCCGCCATAATATTGAAGTCTTGTTGCTAAAGAATCTAATCCTGACATGATAAAACACCTTCTTTCAAAGAAGATAATAAATTTAAACATTCAAAAATAGTTCTTCTATATGAAAAAAAATCTTCTTCTTTTGTTAAAGTATACAATCCTTCTAATTTACATAATAAAGGAAATAATATTTCATGATAATTATTTAAAAGCTTATCCATTCCAGATATTTCCTCTATAATAGTATTTAAAGGTGTTTGTCAATCAATATTTTCTTCTCTATTAGGTAATAATTTATATATTTGATTAATTAATTTTTTTAAATTTTCTGCAATAGCATTATTATTAATATTTGCACCAGTACTTAAAACCATCTACTATTCTCCTTTCTACTATCAGGGGATTTTTGCATAATAGTATCAAAAGTAGAACGCATAATACCATCTTCATCTTTTAATCTTCTTTTATACAATCTTTGAAGATGAAAACCTTCTCTTTCATAATCTTTTTTAAGAGTAAGTAATTTAGACATATGATTAGCTTGTGAAGTAAACTTAAAATCGCTACCACTATATTTCATTCTTGTATTTTCTACACTTGCTAATTGTTGTCCAAGTCACTCTACTATCATATACGTTGAAAGAATATTTATTTCTTCTAAAGTTAATACGCTATTAAAATAGCCTCCGCCATATATTGTAGCAATAACTTCCTCATCATTACTTTCAACACCTTCATAAGTATCTACATCATCTATATAATTTTCCTCAAAATCTGTAATATCAAAACGCGGAAACTCAAATTTATGCATTGCCGCTTTTAATAATTCTTCTAACATCCTAAAAGTATCTAATTCAGTAAGTTCCATATACATATCATCTGTGATTTTGCTAAGAAAATTATCATAAATAATAGAAAAAGGTGTAGTAGTTATATTATTTTCCATATTACACCTCCCAAAATTATTATTTTACAATCTTATATTTATCAGGATCAATAAAACTATTTACCGCAGTTCTTCTTCCTGCAGGTTTAGTATTTTCATTTTTAGTCTCACTAACTCTTCTTACCATAGTTTCATTTTTATTATTATCTTCTTTTGTTTCTTCATTAACCATGATAGCACTATCCACATTAAAACCAGTCATATCTAAAATAGCTTTTCTTTTAGCTACATCATTTAAAGGTAACTCTACAGCAACTTTTTTAACTAAATCTATAGTTCCAACTGGTGCATAATCTAAACAATCTTTTAATGCATCTAATGAACCAATTGTTAATAAATTTTTTACATCTTCTTCAGTATAAAAATATTCTGGTTCTACTCCATTTAATAACTCTTCAATGGCATCTTTATTATCAAGAACTAAATAATCTCTTAATATCATTTTTCCTCCTGGAATATAAGATAACTTTCTTAATTCTATCATAGGAATTTCTTTTGTTTCATTTGCAGTAAATGTACGTGTTAAATTATTTAAATCTGGGATTGTATATCCAACATGTCCATTATCTCTATTTGTAACCTTAATCATAGTATTATTATCTATCATAACTTTTATCTCCTTTTTCTCCTTAATAAAAAAAAGGAAGGTTAATAAATCTCTTGTTTCCAAGAAACTTCTTTAACCTTCCTCAAATAATTTTGTTATTAGTTTTAAATATTATAAACTAAATTAAATTAGAATGATCCGCCTTCAGCAACATCTTTTGTTAAAGAAGTGTTTCTGTAAACACAGATGTTGTTTGTAATTAACGCACCAACACCAAGTTTTCTATAAACTTGAATCTCTTTTGACCAATCATCATTTTTTCTATCGTCAACTAATGTTTGACCTTCAAAAGCAATTTTAACTGGTTTTTCATTTGATCCTGCTGGAATAATTCAAGCATAAGCTGGATCAATAACTTTCTCAGCATTAGTCTCATCAACTAATGATTGATTTAATACGATTACATTATGTCCTTTGTAGTTTGCTAAGTAACCATTATTCCATTTTTGGTCTTTCATTGCATCTGAAATCCATCCTTCTGATGGAACCATAGTTGCAGCAAATTCATAAGTACAATAAATAGTTGCTTTTCCATAGCTATCTGCTACTGAAATTAATCTATCCATAGCTGTTTCATTAAATCCTGCACCAGCATATTTATTGTTTGTTCCTAAACTATCAACAGCACCAATTAATGCTTTTTCAATTTCTAGGTAGATAGCTTCATCTAATCCTTCCATAACAATATCAACTAATGTATTGAAATCTACTCTTCCATCTAAGAACTCTTCAATAGAAACTTGAGCAGCTCCACCAAAAGCTGTTGTTGGAACTTCATAACTTCTTCCATCTAGTTTAAACACTTCATAAACACCTGCTAAACCTACTTTAGTAATAAATTGTTTAGCTCTTCTTCTTGAAGCTGCGCTTACTTTTTGTCTGAATATAGCCTTATCACCTTGAGCAACAGTAGTTATTTCAGCAAACATACCATATTCTTCTAATACTCTTTGTGGAAGAATATCATCAATTGTTTCTTCTACTAAAGAGAAAATTATATGTTTATTTTGTTCATACTTGTGATAATTAATATTTCCTTTATTATCACAAATCATATTTTTAAATTCATTTCTTAATGTTTCATTAATTTCTTTACCTGTAAAACTCTCTCCTCCTTCAAAAGAATAAGATGTAGAAGGTTTTGCAGTACTAGCAATTTTAGCTAATTTTAATAAATCTTTTAATTCCATAGTCTTTTTTCCTCCTAAATTAATTTATTCTTTGAAGTTTAACACCTGGTTGACCATCTGGCATAGTGTATTCTTTTACTACTTTCCAGATCATTCCTGTGTTAACTGTATTATCTTTTACTAGATATCCTGTTGCAGTATCAACTTTTAATTTATCTCCAACAGCTAAAGCGATTCCTGCATATTCTGCATCTTTAGATGAATTTGCAGCACCTACACAATTTGTTGTATAAATATCTCCAACATTTGTTTTAAATAATCTTGGATAAATTTCTCCACCAACATAATTTTTCTTAATCATAGCGAAGTCTTTATATGAATCTCTTTCATCATAAATTTTTACTTCGTTAAGAACTAACATATATTCTCCATCACCAGTTAAATTAACTTCGTTGTTAGCATAGTCATATTTCATAAATTGACCATTTTCAAGAATATTAATATTACTTTTTAATGGTAATTGAGCATATATTTGTCTATTTCCTTGAGCTGATAAATGATTAGGCTCTACTTGTCCAAAACCAACTCTTTTAATAGTTGTAGCCATATTTTGTATCCTCCTTATTAAAATTATTCTTTACTATCTCTAGTATGTCTTAAAGCTTTTACTAAATCTGAAGTTGTAGCTGTTTCTATTGCTTTATTTAAATTGTATGTAACAGCAGTTTCTTTTTTTTCTACATTAACTTCATTTTTATTTAAATCGCTTTCATCAAAATTAACCTTTTTTCTAAAACAAATTACAGATAATTTTGCTTCTATTTCATCTAAAGAATAGTTTGATTTATTTTCAATAACATCCTTTTTATCTTCATCAGATAACATATAGAAACTATTGATTAAAGCGTCTTTCTTTTCGTTATCTACAGCTTCCTTAAATGTTACTAATTCTTGATATTTCTTCTCCATATCTGCATATTGAACTTTTAATTCTTCCAATTCTTTTTCTAATAAAGTATAATCTTTTTCTGTTTCTACTTCTACTTGAGTTTCTACATTTGTAGACTCTTCTAATTGTTCTTCATTAGATTGTTCAGCGTCAATGGAATCAATAGTGCTTTCTGTTGAAATAGATTCTTCAGTAGTAACTTCTGTTTCTTCATTAACAACTGTTTCTTCAACAGTCTCAGGAGTTTCTACAGTTTCTTCTACAGGAGCTACTTCTGTAATAACTTCAGTTTCAACATTTTTATTCTCTAGTTCCATTTTGTATCCTCCTTCTAATGTATGTTTTAATTCATCCATCATTGAAAACAATGTTTTTACAAAACCATTATCCATTTTTGTGAATGTTGTACTTACTTCTGGTGCGGTAATGCTTGAGCCTTCAAAGCAAGGTTCAACATCTTCACCTAAAATGCAAAGCTTAGAAAAAATTGCATCATTTATAATGAAAAAATCCATACCTGTATTACTATTTGTTGACCAGCGTCCGTCTAAAGTTTCTTCATCTAGTTCCATAGATTGAGGTCTTCCTTCATCTATAGCTAGTTTAGCTTCTTCATATTGACCTGTCCAAAGATACCCAGTTGTCATAAGATACTCTCTAGTAACCTTATTTCCAAAATCATCAGTATCTTCAAATTTTTGAAACCATACTTTGGCATCAGGAGCAACAAACCCATAAGGTTTAGTTAAGCACTCAAATTTAACGCCTTCATCATCAAAGATAATCTTTTCACCGTGGTCTCTAAAATCTTCTTTTTCATCTTTATAATATCCAACAATAGGCGCTCCACGTAGAGTTTTTGCCATTTCTGTCGCAACTTCTTTAGTTATATAACTGTGGTTTCTATTTTCACCTAGATATAAAACTTTTATTTCACAGCTGCTCATTAGTGGGTTAATCTCTAAAGGTTGTAGATTAATAAACTCTGGAGAGTCTATGGTTGCAATTGATTGATGCATCATAATTATCTATTCCTTTCTTATATTATTCTCCACTTAATTATATATAAATAAAGTAGATAATATTTTTTCTTTTTTTGTCCTAAAAATTTTTATGATTGACTTTCTTTATTCATAATCGTTTTTTCAGACTTCTCATCATCTGATTTCTCAGGTCTTCCACCTTTGCTACCAGTATCTGAACTTTCATCTCCGCCATTTTTATTTTGTTGATTAATTCTATTTAATACATCACTATTCATTGTGCTAGACATCATAGGAGGTATAAATACATTTATTAAATCTAATAATTCATTTTCAAAATATGCATTTGCAAGTATTGTACTTTGAGCTTGACCCATAGCAATTTGTGGTAACATTTTACTGAAACCAAGTTGCATTTGTTCTTTATATAATTTAGCCATATCTTGATAATTATAAATTGTAGTTGTAAGAATTTGAGCTCTATAATAATATTTCTTAGGTTTTTTATTATATTTATCAATTAAATCATTTATAAAACTCTCAAACTGTAATATTAGATTATATAATGATGCAGCATCGTTTAAAATTGATTTCTCAAGAGCTATATTTCCATCTGTATTAAATTGCATTTGAGAAACACCGGCTTCATTATAGACTGAACGCTCTACTCTTTCTAAATCGTCTGTTGTTGCGGTACTGCGATTATCTCCCATATCCGCAACCTCTACATCCGCAAATGTAGTCAATACGTCAATTCCAATTGCTTTTTTAAGCATAGCAACCGCATTATTATGTAATTGTTGAGCTTCATCAACATCAAACACTAAATCTCCATTTTTGTCAACTGGCATTTTTTGAATAATAATTTTTAATAATTCTTGAGCCATTTTCTTTTTATCTAGATCTTTAGCTTCATCTAAATCAATTAATGCAGGAATAACAGACATAAACATCGGTGTATCATCACCATTTATATTAAATTTAATAGAATTTGTAGTATCTAATAAATATCAGCCTTCTTTGTCCCCCGCAAATTGAGGCGGTAATTTTCCTTCTTTATATAAAATATAACCTTTTTTAAATTCTGAAGGAAATAAATTAAGTATTTTAACCCTTTGAGTAGTGTCTTTAAATGCTAAATCAAAATATCTCATATTAAATTCTATTGCTGGTCTGCCATTTACTATAAATCTAGAACGACAATAATTTACAGGTAATTCTTGAACAGTAATTCTTTTTGTAGTGGGTATTAAATACCCATAATAACATCCATTCTTAACAACTTTTAATGCTATTTCTCCAAAAAGTTTTTTTAGTTCAGAATTATCTAAATATAACAAAACTTTATAGAATTCTGCTAATACATTATCTTGATCTTTATCAGTTGCATTTTCTTTATTAATATACGGCGTAACCATTCAATCATATCTATACATATATGCCATATATTTACATAATCTTGAATAGATACCACTAGTTTCAAAATAAAAATTTGAAATTTCACGCATTTCGTCATAATCATTATTATAAAGAGATTTTAGAATTGCTTCTTTTTTAGCTAGTCTTCTATCAACTTGTTGATAGCTACCCAAGTCTAAAATAGCATCTTCTAATGTTTTTGCTCCAACTTTTATTTTCGAAAAATCAACTGGTGTAAAAACATTTTGAGATTCAGAATTACTGGTGCTATCAATAAAAGACATTTTGAAGCCTTTCTTTTTTATTTCTTCTTTTCTATTTATCAAGATAGACACCTCACTTTTTATTTTCTATTTTAGTATATCATATTTTTTAACGAATGTCAAAATTTTTAATATCCACCTTTTGAATAATATAAATTCATAATGTAATCATAATCTATTCTTCCTTCAACAGTATATGGTATTTCAATTAAAATAATATTATGCTTTTGACAATATTCTTTTTTCTTCATATCATTATATTGTTGCTTTCTAAGGCCTGTATATCCACCAAATTTACTTTTTGGAGCGTAATGTTGAATACCTTGATATTCAATTAAAAATTCTAGATTATTTTCGTCATCAAATATAGCAAAATCAAATCTAAGCGGACGTCCACTTGTACTTATTAAATCAGGAAAAGAATATTCTTCTTGAAAAACAACTCCAGCATTTTGTAATACTTCTTCAATTTTAATTTCTCCCCTACTTGCTCTCATATATAACCTCCATTTTATTGTAAAACTGATTAATATACTAAAATATTTCTACAATAATATCAATATTTCAATATCTTAATCAGTTAAAATTGCCCAATCTTTTATCCATTTGTATAAAAAACCATATCTGCAATATTTTTCTTTTTTCTTCTTCTTCTCTTATCTTCTTCTTGTTTTACGTAATACATTCCATATTCAAAAGCAGAAAATTTATCTTTCTTTATTCCTCTATTACTTTGTTTCAAAATAATATTAGTGCCTTCATTTTCTTCTACTAAATTAAGCATTTGATCTTTAAGAATTGTAGTTTGTGTAAAAGGCATTAATTCTTCAGCTCTTTTATCTGGGGTCATATTTTGTCCAACTTTTGTAGACATTAATTTTGTTTTTGCTTGATTTTCATCAATTAAAAATTTAACTTTCCCATTAAACATCTGAGTTTGAACATAAGTATGAGCTTCTGTATTAATAGGTGCATTAGCCTTAATTAAATACATAGCATCATTTTCCACTCCTGGACCTTTAATTTTTTTATATGAATCTATTATATCTTCAGTTGTTCCTCCTGAAACTCCAAAGGCGGGTAAAGCATCTCCGCTTTCTGGATCTATCTGTGTTTTTGTCATAAAATCTACTAAGCCAACTCCTAAACCATTTGCATCTATAACCGCTTGACGCGCTTTATATTTATAAAATAATTTTTTAATATTTATTGCTTGCACCTCAAAATCCTCAGCCTCAAAAGAATAGATATTAACCACTGATTTCAACGCAGAGCCTTGAATTTGCGGAGTTACTTTTATAACAACAATTTCTGTAGTACATTTTAAACGTCCAACGTCAATTCCAAGTACATAATACTGTGCTTTACTATTACGTCCACTAGCCTCTCTCTCTGGTTGTAATAATACACGATGTTGATCAAATTTTTCAGCAGAAAAGAAGGCATTCTCCGCATCGCCGCTTCATTCAGATTCATATTCTCTTGAGAAGGAAGCGTCATTATAAGTTCCATCCATTTTTAAACCTTGAATAAAATTCTTAGGTTGTAAACCTTCCATAACTGGAATTCTTCAAGTTCCGCCTAACATGATAGCTTCGCCAGGATTAATTATTTGTTGTATTAGTATCTGAATTAGTTTATCATATGAAAATGAATTTTTTCACCCAGCAGTGGTAACATAAATTTGAGATTTATTTGCAACTTCTTCTTCATGTCTAGAACCATCTGATAAACGTCTATCTACAACCATTGTAGGAATAATAACTTCATTTAATTGTTGTTGATCAATTAAGATAACCTCTTCCATTAAGCCACCTGTTGCTCTCTTACCACGAGAACTTTGTTGAGCAGCCATAATATCTAATTTACTACCATTTTTAAAAATATAAGTTACTTCATTTTTTGATGCTTTTGAAGCACCTCTAGACCAATCTATTTCATTTTTTAATCCAGGAATTAATTTTACTAATTCATCTGCTTTTTCTCTAGCTATTCCCGCAGCTTGCTCTTTTCCACCAGTTGTAACAAAAAAATGTGCTCCAGGATATAGTACACAGCGTAACATTAAAACCAACACAGCTAAAAATGATTTAGAATAACCACGAGGGAATGTTGCATAAGAATATTTATGACGCATAACAGCTCTTAAAAATATTCTTTGATAAAAATATAATTGAAAATTTTCAGGATTGTTTCCGCATAAAAATTCAACGAACATATCTGGATATTCACGTCAATAAGCAACATACTGTCTAACAATAGGTATTTGCGCTTTTATACGTTCTTCAGATAGTCCTATTTTGTTTGCTGATCTAGAAGAAGATAATTCTAATAGTTGTGCTAAAGCCATTATTCATCACCCAACTTTTCTTCATCTAATTTTTTCTGTTCTTCAATAGCATTATGATATTCTTCAAAGTCATTATCGTCTAACTCAACAACTTCTTGATCAAAGCTCTCTTCCATCTCTTTTTGAATTTGAATTTTCTTTAATGCATCTTCAATTTGTTGACCAAAACCTAAATCTTGAGTAACTAATTTTTTAACATAGTCGTTCATGTCTTTTAAAGTTGCATCAACTTTATCTTGTGGTATATCTGTTACAAATCTAGGTATAAACCCTTCTCTTTCACATAAAGATATTAATTCTCCAATAGAATCAATATATTCATCTTTATCGTCTTTATTTTGCGCCGCAGTAAATTTTGCTGTCTTTCTTAAAGATTCACTTACTTTTGAAATTTTCTGAAAACCCTCAATATCTCCGCTATCTAAATATTGATTCATTTTTAAATTTGTCTTACAAATTAAAATTAATGTATTAATTGTATCTGCGTCTTGAATATCAAAAGAAGCTTCCATATCTTTATATGTTTTTTCTAATTCAACTCATTCTGATGGTTTGTATAATCTACCTCATTTCATAGCTAAATAGATTTTATCATCGTCAGTAAGTTCTTCCCCTAAATCAACTAAATCATCTTCTGACATAAAATTACTGCCATCGCCATAAGGATTTTCTGCAGCATCTATTACATTAGGTTGAGCATATAATTGTTCTTGATTTTGTGTTGGTGTACTAACTAAAGTTTTATATTGAGCTTCTGTTATTTCTCCATTTTTTAATTGTTCTTTTAAATGCTCTTCATATTTTTCTCGTTCAACTGCAATAACTTTCTTTTTTTCTTCATTTAATGCTTGTAATTTTTCTGAATCTTCTCAACCATATGTTTTGAATTGTTTTAATTTCATTTTAGATAGATATTTCCCAAAAACAGACATTCCTGTTAAATTAGGATTCTTTGCAAAAGCTCTATCTCTTAAAACATTTCATTCTTCTGGAATATAAGGCAAATCCATATCTTTTAAAATTCATAAAAAAGTTTCTGGATTAAAATTATCTATATGCATTGTTAAACACTTTTTACATAAGTCCATGCGGGTTCCATCTTTTCTTAAGTAAAACTGAGTCTCTTCATCCATGACCTTTCCGCATTTTTGACATGCTTTTAATTCACCCATTTAATTAACTCCTTTCTTTTGTTTTCTTATTTCGACATTCTTTACATATACTATAATATCCGATCTTTCGATGTATTATTTTTTGAAAAGAATCTATTATGAGCTAATTTTATCTGTCCGCATCTAGAACATCTTTTTCATTTTCCATATTCTTTATAAGTATAATACCATATTAAATAATCTTCTTTAGCTTTTTCTGCTAAAAGCTTAGGAATTTTATTTCTTCACAAAGAAGATAAATATTCAACAGTATAAGTTAAATCAAATTCTTGTGCTAAAAGGGCTTGAATATCCGCATTGCTTTTTCCATCAATCTTATAAATTAACAATTTATAATATAGCGGGTAATCATCTCTTAACGTTTTTTCTATTAAGTTATCTAAATCTTGCATTAAATACCAGAAATCTCAAGTGAATTTATCATAACAATCTTCTTTTAAAGCAGAATAATTACATAATAATGCTGAAACATGCTCTGGGTTAAATAAAGTAATAATACAGTTACTAATTGGTTCTCCGCTATTTTCATCTATTTTTATTTTTTCACTTAATTCTACCCTAGTTAAACTTTTTACTGAATTTTTTAGTCCATTTAAAGTAGGTTTATAAGCATCTTTTATTACATATTGCTCTTGGTGCATTTCTATTAACGCTTTTTTTATTTGATATTTTTTCTTACCAACCGCACGTTTTTCATTTTCTTCTAATATCTCTATTGCTTCTCTTAAATCTCTTAATGGTTTTATTTCCTCTAAATCTTTTTTTGTTATTTCTTTTTTATGTGTTAATAATACATTTTTATCATTTTCAATAGTCATATGTCAAAGACCATCTTCTCCATTCTCTAGTGAGTCAACAATGCGTTGCATAGATGTTTCTCTTTTATTTACTGTAACCATTCTATTATCAGTTAAAATTATTTTTTCTTTTTTTTCTTCTGGAGTCATTGCGGAAACTATATAATTAGCTAATATTTCTATATAACTTTCACTACTTAATTGCTTTTGTGTTAATGTTGGTAATAATTCTTGAACAAAAGTAGCACGTTCTGCCGCACTTTTTAGTGAATAATCTAATTTTTTATGTTCTTGCTCTATTTCCGTAAAATCATCTCCTTTCTTACTTTTTTCTCCTTATATTTATATTGTAACACAAAATTTTCTTTTTGTCAAGAGCTAAGTTAAATAAGATTATTTGAATTTAACCAAAATTTTTTATATAATATAAATATAAAAGAAAAATAAATAAAAAGAAAGGAATGAAAAATATGAAGAAAATTATTTTAGGAATTGCAGTTGCCGCATTGTTATTATTTACTTTAAGTGGGTGTAATAAACAGATTATAGATACTACTTATACTTATAATAAAGCTATAACATATATAGGAAATGAAAGAATAGAGATTGATATTAAACAATGGAATGATTATGAAGGAGAACAAATACAGATAGTCGCAAAAGATGGAACTGTCTATTTACTAAGTATGAATAATACTATATTAATAAAAGAAAAATAATGTAAGGATAGTGGCTCCATGAGCGACCACTTCCGCAAGGAGGTATATATGAGAAGAAGAGTTAGAATGCCAAAAAATTTATTGCCAAAACCAAGTAAAATTATAAAAAGAGGAATTTATGAGATAGTTAGTGCGGCAACTGGAGGAAATACCAAACCGCGTGATTATGGAAAAAGATTGAGAGAGGGGAAATATTAAAAACAATGGAAAATTTTAAAGAATTAAATAGAAAAGATGTTTATGATAAAACTGTGAAAATCCGCAAAGAAAAAGCTAAAAAAGATTTAGAAGTAATAAAAAATAAAATTGATAAAGCTGTTGAAGAAGGAGAAATGGGAGTTTATCTTCATGATATTACAATTGATAACATCTCAGTTGAAGAGCTCCGAAGCCGTGGTTTCCGCGTTCATCTTTTTTCAGGAGATATAGATGATTATGGTAATTTTTATCAAGGTTTTATAAAAATTAGTTGGAAACCAACTTTATGGGATAAAATTGTAAAAATATTTTTTAAAGGGAGTAGATAAAAAATAATTTTTTCGATTAGAAGAAAAAGAAAAAAATAGTTGGAGGATGAGATAGTCATGATGGGCTGGTTGGAGGTGAAGGATTAGATGAATAAAAAAGATAAAGAATTGATAATAGATTTGTTATTTGATAAATATAAAGAAACTAGAGACTTGAAAATATTAGATTTAATGAAAAAAGTAGGAGAGCTTAATTTTACAATAAATCATCTCATTATGAGAAATACTAATATAATAACTGATGAAACTATAAATTTTGATGACCTGTCTTATGAAGAACTTGACTTATCAGATACGTGTATAGAAATAAAAAATAGGAAAATAAAAGTTACAGAAAAAGAAAAATAGAGAATTATTTTTTATATATTTTTTCGTAATAAAAAATGGAAAAAATTTTTGGAGGATGAGATGTCGTGGGAAAGCCGATTTGCTCTTCCCTCCCTCAGATTTCCCGAAACTATACCCCCGTTAGTGGATTATTTTTTGCAATAGTTGCACGTGAAACATTTTCAACACACCTCTCTACTTTTTATCCATGGTGGTTAATTTACATAATAATTTGACAACTATTGTAACACAATTGTAATAATTTTGTAATGAAAATGTAATAAAAAACTATTGACAAACTTTTTCTTTGGGTGTATAATGTATTTAATAAATAAAGAAAAGGAGTTGATTTTTATGATATTAAAAGTTGAGGAGAAAAAAATTGATTTAGGAGTTGGACTAATTGAAGGAGAGCACACAGTAAGAGAAAAAGCAGAATGGGTTAATATAGTAGATAGTTGCTTGGAGAGAGTAATAACTGAAATACCAGCAACTTGGATATGCGAAAAAAATGACACTACACAAGAAATAGAGTTCCACACGATATTGCATTTTGAAAATAACATTGATATTGAGTTTGTACCATTTGGCAACACCGCAGACAATGACAAGCTAATTGATTATCTACTTACTTTATAAAGTAAGTAGATATTATTATTATTATTATTATAAATAGAATATATTTTTATTTTATTATTGATTTTTATTTATTTATATGATATAATCTTTAATAGATAAAGAGAAAGGAAAGTGATTTTATATGAAATTACAATTTACATTATTTGCAACAAATGGATTATATAGACCAATTAGCACAATTATTGATGTTGATAATATGCAAGACTACAAGGAACATAAAGCTATATACCAAAAGAAAGCAATAGAGAATATATGTCATAATAGAAGAACAGATTGGGAAACTTTGAAAAGACAAACGTATATTTCTGTTAAGGTTAGAGAATATGACATTGAAAAAATAGATAAGCAAAGTAAAATTAACCTAATCAAAAAAATTGCGGAGAGCTATAAAAGTAAGGTTGATTAGTTCAACCTTACTATATGACAAGAAAAGAGGGAAAAACTTATATGAAAATAGATAAAAGAAAATCTTACTACTTAATTTTAGATGTAGAAACAACTAACAATCAAATGAATAGTAAATATAATGATGGACTTGTATATGACATAGGTTTTGTTATATGTGATAAAAATGGAAATATATATGCAAAGAGAAGTTTTGCAATTAAAGACATATTCGATTGGAAAGAACTTATGTCAACGGCATACTATAAGAATAAACTACCAAAGTATTATGAAAAATTAGCAAAAAATCAAATGGAAAAAATTACAATTTGGGAAGCTAGAAAAAGAATACACAAAGCTATGGAATATTTTAATATAACAGAAGTGTATGCTTATAATGCAAACTTTGATTATACTACATTAAATAATACAGTTAGATATTTAAGCGGAAGTGCTTGTCGTTGGTTCTTTCCATATGGAACAATAATTTGTGATATTTGGCATATTGCTTGTCAAGTGTTAGGAACTCAAAAGACTTTTCAATGGGAAAATATAAGAAATGCAAATCATAATTTAATAACAAATGCAGAAAGAATGTTCAGCTATTGTGAACAAATAGACTTTGAAGAAGAACACACAGGACTAGCAGACGCAATAGTTGAAAGTCAAATTTTAGCAAGATGTTTTAAAAGTCATAAATCTATTGATAAAAAAATAAATAAGGCTTGTTGGAGAATATGTCAACAAGCCATAGCCTAAGGCTATTAAAGGGAGGTTTACATAATGCCAAAAATGACTCAAGATGATCTAGTTGTAGAGTTATGGGAAAGTTTATATAATCCTACTTATAAAGAAGGGAAAAATTTTTTAGAAATTTTAGAAAAAGTATTGACAAATAATAAATAAAATATTATAATATTATTAGAATAAAGAAAGGGGAAATATAAAATGAATATTTTACAAGTTATTAAAGTTGTTGAGTTATTAGAATTAGAATATAGAACAGAAGAACTAGAAACAAATATTTCTTATTTAGAAGTAGTTTTGGGTTATGGTAACTATGATGAAGAAATTACAAAAACTATTTATTTTAATCCAAAAACTGGTTTGATCATTCCTAAGTATGAAGAAAAATTGAAAATTAAGAAGCAAATAAAGGAACTACAAGAAGAATTAAAAAAACTTGAAGAAATTTAATAAAAGGGCTTGACAAAAGCCCTAGTCTATGTTATGATAATTATTTAAAGGTTCACAGGTGCTGACGAAAGCTCCGCTTGTGGGCTTTTCTTTTTTGCATAATTCAATAGTAAAGTTATTATGTAAACAGGCGGCGGGCTTCGGTCAAAGCTCCTAAAACCCCGCAAAATATTTGACTGTCTATAAAAATTTTGATATAATATAAATATACAAAAAGAGAAATATTAAAGAAAGGAAAATGAAACGTTATGACAATCTATGTTTTAATCGCTAGTGATAAAACAATAGGCGGTGTTTATTCTAACAAAAGCAAGCTAATACAAGACCTTACAACTGTTCTTGCGGCTACCGCAATTGACCATGTTGAAACATGGGACGTTGATTCAGGTTTTATAGATTATTTAAAAGTTAGTAAAACAACAACAGTCACTATTGAAAACTAGTGAACACCAATACGCATTGACTACCGAAAATGGTCATGCGGGTGTCGTTTCAATTTTATCCAGATCCTCTCAAGATTTTGCCGCGCAAAAATTCAAATTTGCGTGGCTCTATTTTTTGCCTGAAATTGCTCGGCGGCTCGCTTGCGTCTGTGGCGAGCCGAGTTTACATAATAAGTTGACCTTTGGTGTTATGTAAACCGAACAAGCGTTCATTACGCTCTATGACCAACTCCTGAAACCCGCTTCTCTCTAAGGTTACAGCGTGAAACACCTGGATGCGTTGAAGCATCGCCGCAAGTTTACATAATCTATTTGCAAGAATGTTTCACGTGAAACAAATTAGATTAGAAATGTTTCATGTGAAACCTGGTAAGGTTTACATAATCTCTTAACTTTGACATTACAATACATCTTGTAAATCAAATGTATTTACTTGTCAAAGTTTACATAATCTCTTACAAATAATGTAATATAAATGTAATATTTTTATTATTGACTTGTAATATTTTAAATGATATAATAATACTAGAAATAAAGAAAAGGAGTTGATACAAATGAATATTATTAGAAATTTAAAAATAAAAAGAATAATAAAAAAGATTGATAAAAATATAAAAGTAAAATTTGGTAAAAGACTAGAGTGTTCTCCTGAAGATAATACAATTTACATAGCTTATAAAACAAATGAAATTGATAAAAAAACTTTTATGGACTTTGTAAAAGAATTAAATCCACAATGTAATTATGATGATATTACACTTGGAATATTACACGAAATAGGTCATTGCATGACTTACGATGAAGAAATGGAGGAGGATTATACAACTTGTGTAAATGTATTAAGTGAACTATACAAAAATAAAAAGATAAATGAAACACAATTCAACGAATTTTATATAAGATTAGATTTAGAAAAAAATGCTACTGAATGGGCTGTTGACTTTGCAAGAAATAATCCAAAAATTACCAATAAGCTAGCGATGGCAGTGGGGGTTATGTAAATTCCCTTGCTAAAATAAAAAATATTAAAAAAACTATTGACAAGTAAAAACAAATAGTGTATAATGTATTTAGAAATAAGAAAAAAGGAGTTGAAAAAAATGAAAAAAAAGTTTTTATATATATTAAAATCAATACTTGAAATATTACTTTTTACAATAATATTATTTAATTGTATAGTTTTTATAGGCTTAATGGCTGAATGGGCTAGTCAATGTGTATTTACTATGATAACGTTTTTTATTATGATTTTATTTTTAGCTTATTTAATTTTTGTAAATTTTTAATAAAAAACTATTGACAACAAAAAACTTATAGTGTATAATAGCAAATGTAGGGAGGTGAAAAAATGCAAACATTATACATTTTACAAAATGGAAATACAAATCAATACAAAATTGGAATAACGAATAATCTAAATAGAAGATTGCAACAATTACAAACAGGTTGCCCATTTGAATTAAAAATTGTAAAAATCTGGACGCATTACAATAGAAAAATAATTGAAAAGTATGAAAGAGTTTTACATAGATATTTTACCAAATGCGGTTGTAGAATAAGAGAGAATGGCGAATGGTTTATTTTAAGAGTTCCAGATATAAACTATTTATGTAAACCACAAAGTATAGCTCAACAAAATGAACTTATAGAAAATTTATTAAAAATGTTATAATAAGTATAGAAAAAGAAGAAAAGAAAGGAATTGATAAATTATGAGAATATTAATAACAAAAGCTAGTGATGATGATTTTCAAGAAATAAGAGAAAATCAAAGTGCTCAAGATATGCTTAATTTAATGAATGAATTTAATAAAAGAATTATAATTAGAAAAGGCGGATTTGTTTTTACTAATGAAGTTAAAAACGAAAATAGAATAATAGATAAAAATTTTGACTATACAGTTACAATTTATGATAGCTATATAGAATAAGTAAATTAGGAAGAGATAAAAACCACACTAGAAACTCTTGGAAGGTGGTCATAAAAAATAATAAAAAGAAAGGTTAAAAGGTGATGACTATGGCAAACAAAAAAGTTAAAAGAGATTATTTCATGGAGATTAGAGAAATTGTAAAAGATAATACTGAATTGGTAGCATTCATAGACCACGAATTAGAATTAATAGCCCGTAAAAACACAGGAAATACACAAACAAAAGTACAGAAGGAAAATGCAACAGTAGCTGAAATGCTATTAGAAGAGTTAGCAAAAGCTGGAAAAACTACTATAACAGATTTAATGAACACAAGCGAAGTAATTCAAAACTACATACTAGAAAATGGAAACAAGCTAACAAACCAAAAAATTAGTGCAATTTTCAAACAACAAGTTGACGCAGGAAACATTACAAAAATAGTTGAAAAGAAAAAAAGCTATTTTGCGATAGCTGAATAGTTAAAGACTTGACATTATGTCAAGTCTTTTTTATTATGTAAAATTGTTTCACGTGAAACAATATTATCAAGATATTATGTAAACCAGCCGCCAAAACCTGGAAAGCCTAGAAAGAGTAAGTATTCCTGGATTTCATTTTCAAAAGCTAAAATGTATTATGTAAAGTGCGGCAATGGGTTACATAATCAGCAGTTACCGCAATTATGTTAACCAAACACTTGGTCGGCTCGCGGTGGCGCGTCGCGAGCCGAGTTTACATAATAAGTTTACATAAGCAATTTTTGTTCGCCAAACACCTGTTTAGTTTACATAATCTTTATTCCCATAACCGCACCAATGTTTCACATGAAACCTTTAGGTTTACATAATCTCTTGACAATCTGAGCCTCAAAAATTTTTTAAAAAAACTATTGACAATTATTTTATCATATGATATAATATTTATAAATCAGGAGGGAACACAAAACAAATTCTAAAAATAAAACTAAAAAAGACTCTTGACAAACATTTTAATAAATGTTATAATATAAATATAGAAAGGGAAGTGATTAAAAAATGAATATTAAAAAACAATACAAAAAATTAAAAATGATAATAAAACAAAATGATAGAATGATAAAAAGGGGTAAAAAAGCCTTAGAAAAATGGCAACACCCTTACACAATAGAAGAGTATCAAAATGCTGTTGCTTGGAGTTATAATTTAAAAATAAATGATTTAGAAATTTTTTTATAAAAGCTATTGACAATTAAATAACAAAATGTTATAATAAATATAACAAAAGGGAAAGGTAAAAACTTGATAATAACTTTCGGAAGCAAGTCATATAAAAAATAAAATTTTGAAAGGTGGAATGTATTATGGAAAACAAAAAAATAACAAAAAGAGATTATTTCGAAATGATTAAAGGTATATGCGGAGATAATCAAGACATTGTAAACTTCTGCAACCACGAAATCGAATTATTAGAAAAGAAAAGCTCAAAAAGCGGAAGTGCAAAAAATCAAGCACAATTAGAAGAAATTACTAAAATGTTAGTTGAAGAATTAGCAAAATGCGAAAAACCAAAAACAATATCTGATTTAATGGCATCAAGCGAAGTTATAAGAAATTATACCTATGTTGACGGAAAAGAGACCAAAAGCTTAACAAACCAAAAAATTAGTGCAATATTCAAACAATTAGTTGACAATAAGGAACTTATCAAAGTGACAGAAAAGAAAAAATCATATTTTTCAATAGCTGAATAGCTAAAGGGCGGTTGTAAATAAACCGCAACCGCCCAAATTAAATAGTCTACTTTATGTAGCCTTTAACCTTTGAGCCACTTGCTAGGTGTGGGGCTACGGTTGAAGGTAGCAATAGACCTAAGCACTTATAAAAAGGGATAGACAAGTCCCATAGGAACGCACGAGGAATTAAGGCAAATTCTAGATAATGCCGAAATAAAGGTTACATAAAGTAGATTATTTAATTAAAAAAATTTTTCAAAAAACTATTGACAATTAAAATTTAATCTGATATAATTATTATAACAAAAGGAAAGAGAGTTGATAATTATGGAGAATTATAAAGTTAATGGAAAATATTATGAAATAACTTTATCTACTGGTAAAATTGTAAAATGTGAAAAAGAGTGGGCTGAAAAGTCAATGAAATCGCTAGATACAGACCTTGAAGATGTGCTTTTAATGTGGCTAGAAGATGAAGGTTACATAATCAACGAAGAGCAAGAGGAATTAGACAAGAAAGCCAAAGGAGTTGTTAAGCCAAAAGCTGGAGATAAAACACAACGCAAAACAAGAGAAAAAGTCCAAAAAGAAAATCCTACAAAAGAGCTAATCATCGCGGAAATAGCCAAAACCCTCCAGAATCTAGGTGTTAATAACTTAAAAATAGAAAATAAAGCAAAATTAATTACTTTTGATTATGTAAATGAGAGTTTTAAGGTTGATTTAATACAAAAGAGAAAGCCTAAAGCATAATTTTAGGCTTTTTTCACATTTTTTTGCTAATATTTTTAAATTGAGAGCCATTTTAACGCAAAGTTTACATAAAAAGCGTAAAAGTCATCAGAAATGATGACTTTTTTCGTCATTTTGTCAATTTATTATGTAAACTGCAACAAAAGCAAGTTATTATGTCAACTCTTGTGCGGGTTTACATAATAATTTTACTTTATATGGCGAAAAGCCGAAAACCTTTGTGGCTCTAGGACTTTAAAGGTTTACATAATTCGCCGGCGTGACAATGGCCGCAACCACGCCGAATTTTCATTTTGTCAACCCCTTTCCGCAAATTTTTTCAACTTTTTTAGTTTACATAATAACTTAACAATTCCCATAACCGCAGTGTAACCTTTAGGTTTACATAATATATTAACAATAGGTAAACATAATAACTTACTTTTGACTTATGTATACATCTTATATATAATATGTATATAATTGTCAAACAGAGATAGCCAAATAGAAGCGGATATACCGAAAGCTTTCCTATATGGCCGCCATTGACCCGTAAATCGCCCGGGACCCACTATATGCAAAATTTTCGTGGATTTATTTGACTATTGAGAAGCGGATAATTTTCCCATAATAGGTCGAGGCTATTCACACTGCGTGTGAATTAGCACTCGGTTCGTTCATTCGCTACGCTCATTCACTCACGCAAGAGCATAATAGTAAACATATGATTTATTATTGATAATTTATATTATTTATTATATAATATAATGGGAGAGTATTATTATTATATATATTTATATTTCCCCTTTAATTATGCTTTTGCACTGCGTACAACGCAAGTGCATCATATTTTTATAAGACAATCAAATAAAATAAAAAAGAAGCGGCAATCCGCTTCTTAAACGAGATATAATAACGATGAGGATAAGTAAAGGAAGATAATTCTGGTCCCGATGCCACCACACTACCTCTATTTGCTACCTCTATTTACAATATTTATAATCTCTATTTATAATTATTTATTATTTTGTTTATTTTTGTTTGAAATTGATACTTTTACTTAACATAGTGATTATTTTATTGCTCTTCCCCATATAATCTTCTATCTTCTTCTTCTCATTCTTTCTCTTTCATCATTATATAACTCATAATTTCTTCAGGCGTATATAATCTCAATTCATTAGTATTATATTTTGGATGAAAAATATTAATCCATTTTAATACTTTATCATATAGCTCTTTATCTATCTTACTTCCATTAACTCTTTCTAATACAACTATATCTTTATCTCATTCCATATCAACTAATAATCCACCCAACTCTTTATTTCCATCCATATCCGCTCTTCACATTCCATCTTCTCCTATACCCACATCAAGCAACTCACTCATTTGATAGATATTTATTCATATTATTTCTCTATCTTCATTCATTGCTCCATATATCTCTATATTATCCATATTATATCTCTCCTTTATATTCTTCTTAGACAAAATAAGCAAAAGTAATTGAATTTAGACAAAATCTATATTTTGACATCAGCAGTAATATAATATATATACTGGTGATGTCAAGTGCTAAAAATTGTCTAAATTCAATTAAATTGCAAACCCATTAATATCTGCGGAAGACCCTACACAATATACATCTTCTCCATCACATACATTCTCTTTATGATAAATAACTAAATTATTTTCTTGTAACAATTTTTTACTTTCTCTTATATTATATTCAGTTAATCCAGTTAATTGTTTAATATCTTCAACAGTATAAGGCTCTTTGTTTTTTAAATACATTGCGGCAGCTATTATTTTTGTTAATGGAACTCAATCTTTTTTATGATTAATTTCCGCAATTTCATGACACTTCTTAATAACATCTAATTGCAAATCAACTATTTTTTTCTCAGCTTGTCTGCGGAGACCAATAATAAAATAATCATCCGTATCTTGTGCAAATAAAATGTGCCCCTTATTTTTCAAATTCTCAATAGCCTGTCTAATAGCCCCTAAATTTGCGGCAGTAGCCCTCTTATCAAGATACCCCGCCAACATTTTATAAGTACCCCTAAATACTAATTCAGGTTTAGCTAATAAAACTATTAAAATCATAAACTCTCATAATTCTAACCCTATCATTTCTGAATCTACATAAAATAATGTATTTCCTTCTTCTTTATATAAAGTCATAGCCCTAGTATTATTATCAAGAGACTCTAAATATTCTGCGGAACTGCCTCTACCAACTTTAATTATATTAACCCCGTATTTTTTTAAAATTGTTTCTTGTGTTCTTTTAAATTTAGTTAAAACACTAGATTGTGCTATATTATATTTACTACATAACTCTTCTAATGACATATTAATTACCTCCATTATTATATTAAAATTTAGACATCTTTTTTGTCTAGATTTACCCACAAATTTTGTTTATTTTTGTTTGAAATCAATACTTTTACTTAAAATCATGAATAAAATTTTTTGTCTAAATTTATAAAATAAAGAACTTCGATTTTTTAAGATTTCATCGTACTTACAACAAAAAAGAGCGTCTTTAAAAAACGCCCATTTTTTAACAATATAAAAAATCTATTCCTCTAGCCCCATATCTTTTCTAATATTCGGAATTATTTTCTCAATTTCCGCGATGTCTACTTCATTATTTCATCAATTTTAATCTTCATTATCATACCCCGCTGTTTTTATAAAGATTTTAGCAATAGTATTTCTATCATAAAATCTTACTTTTCCCTTTATATCAGTGAAACAAATAGCATTTCCATTTAAACTGTCATTTATTTGATCACTAACATCTTTTATACGAAACGAAGATGAGATTGTAAAAATTTCTGGAATAAGATGCAACACTTTAAAAATAATAATCCTATATCTATTCACCCTTCTTTTTCCTCCTTTGAATTAAATCTATTTTAAAACTCTCCCCGTTTAAATCAAAAGTAACAATCTTTGTTTTATTCTCGATGCGGCAATTGCTTACACCCTCTAATGCGGAAACGCAATTAAATAGCTCTAATATTATACCCTCTTTTGTTGGATTTTCTTTTGGAGCTCTTTCTATTTTCTTTCTCTCTCTTGTTTTATCTTCAGCTTTATGAATGGTTGCGGTGATGCGATTTTCTTTTGCCTTTTGAGTTAATTCTTCTTGTTCGTCATTTATTTCATATTCTTCGTCTTCTAGATAAGTTAATACAGCTTCGTCCATATCAATATCTAATGCGGAAATCATGCTGTCTAAATAACTTTTCTCAACTCTAACAATTTTATCATTATCTAAAGTAATATTAACATATCTACCATTAACTTCATAATTTTTCATACACATACCCCTCCCTAATAATTTTTATTTATTTTTTATTTATATATATTATAACATTTTTTTTAAATTTTGTCAATAGTTTTTCTAAAAAAAATTTTTAAAAATTTAAGTGCGGCAGCCAGGTATCATGCAACATTAGTCTAGATCAAAAATCATATACCGACCTCCCGCATAAAAAAAGATAGGATAACCTTTTTCAGATTACCCTGTCCGCACTCTGCGCCACTCATTTTTTATAGTTGTTAGAGTCAACTGTTTGCTATTCTGCTATTGCTACACTAAAGTATGCTTTTTTCTTTATTTCTTCACGTGATATTTTTTCTGCGTCAACTAGTTTCTTTACAAGAGCAGATACTTTTTGTGGAGAAGTAATTTTATCGTTTTTTACTACTTCATAAATTTCAGTTACAGTTATTGGTTTTTCAGCCTCAGCAATTGCGTTGTATATAATTTCAACTAATTCTTCGTTAGCTTTTTGTACTTTTGTTTGTCCGTTTCTTTTCTTTGAAACTAATTCAATTTCGTGATTTAAGAATTCTACTATTGTTTCTGCATCTTGAATGTTAGCTCCTTCTACAATCTCAATTAATCTTCCAAACATTTCTTTTTTTGTTACTTTTTTTGCATTTTCCATAATCAATCACCATTACCTTTCTTTTATATTTTGAGTTATTATTTATAGTTGTTAACTCTTTACCAACTTTATTTTTATTATATCTCTTCTCTTTTGTTAATATAATTATAACAAAATTTTTATTAAAAATCAATAAGATTCTTTAATGCTTCTGCTGACATTTTTACATCATTTGTGCAAACAGGACAAGTAATATATGCAGTTTGAAATAATCCAAATAAACTTGATTTAAGAAATAAATTTTGACGTGCTATTTTTAAAGTGGTATCACATATTGGGCATTCACCAATTATTTCTTTATCAGAACCCTTACTCAAAATCTCCATTTTATACCCTCCCTACTTATAATAATTTGATGCATATTAGCCATCCTTCTGAATGTTTCCCGGCGGCAACCACGTGGAGGTTTGCATCATATACTACCGCCATTTGAAGTTGTTTGAGGAGTCATTTCTAAAACCTCACTCAGTCTTCTCCTGAGTTGATAGTCCGATAACGCAGATACTATTTACCACGATACTTATACTACTCTAAGCATGGAGCTCTGGTCTACCTTTCCAGAAAGGGAAACTACTCTTTTATTAATCGCTCAAGTTCTCCCATTGCGATAGAAATTTTTCCCGCGGGTTTGCTAGGTTTTATGTTTTTGTCCTAGCTATAACGAGTTTATGTACACTCCCCGTCAGTTTTTTGATTGAGTTCTTTTATATCCTGTCGTTCAATCAACCAACAGCGAAGGTTTATCATTGTTCTTAGTACAAACACTAGCCTACAAAAGCTTAAACTAATCCCTATTCAGCCTTGTTTTGGGACAAGGTCGAAATCAGTTTTTGAAGCCTTAACCCTTGCGGTGGTTACAAGCGTTGCCGCAATCGCCGCCATCTTATATTTAACGACCTAGATGAATCAGTCAAGATTTTTTATTTCTTCTTTTCTTTTTCTATATATATTATATTATAATTTTTTATAATAATCAATTTTTATCTCTTTACTAGAGTAGAACCTTTAAGAACTCTAGAAACTCTTTTTTCCAACTAACTGGAAGGCTTAGTATTTTTTATCTTTCTATATGTATATTATAACATTATTTTTTAATAAAATCAATTAAGTTTTTATTCTTATTGTAGATAATCTATTCCTCTATAAAGAGAGATCATATCATTTATTGTATAACAAACTTCTCCATATTTCATTTCATCGCCCCAATTTTCTTCTCTTTCTATATCATCCCATTCTTCACCAATTCTAAGAAATTTATATGGTTTATCTTCATCAGATAACTTTCCTAAAAATTCTTCAATAGCTTGAACTTCTGAAAAACTGTCATACCATTTTAACCAATCCCAATATAAAGATATAGCATCTTCTTTCTCTCTTACTGTAGCTACTTTTAATAAATCTAACAAATCTTGATTACTTTCATCAAATTTTTTTAATAATTCATAATCCTCTTTTCTCATTGCTATTGCAACTTCACTTCTATAACTCATATTTATCACTTTCCCTTCTTTTCTTTTTCTATAATAATTATATAATAATTTTATTTAATAATCAATTTACATCTTTTTCCTATTTTATAAGGAAAGGGGGCTGTTTATGATTTTTTAAATCAACCGTAGCCAACGGATAGAAAATATTTATATGTTTAACTCTTTTCTATACTTATATTATATTATAAATTTTATTAAAAATCAATATGTGTTATTTCATCATTATTTTCTTCTAATATTTCTGTAACAATCTCTTCACCTTCGCTAAGTTCATCAACATTAATACACTCAATATAAAATTCACTATTTTTGTTTTGTAAATCTGATATAAGCTCAGTTAATGCCTCCGCAACTTCATAAGCATATTCACAATATTCATAATCTTTTCCATCTAAGAAAATCATACTATATGGATCGCTATTTAAGTTCTCTATTCTAATACAATGTTTCATAATTAATATTCCTCCCTATTTTCAAATATATTTTCAATAGCATCTAGGAAATTCTGTTTTGTTGCACTATATCCTGCAAATTTCGTTAATCTTACAACAGCTTCTATTATATCAGTTAAACTTGCATCTTCATTCATTTCTATTGTAGTATCAATATCATATGCTTGACCGCCTACATCTTCAAAATAATAAGGCTCACTTTTAAATATAAATTTAATCATATTATATATACCTTCCTTTCTTATTTTCTATATATATTATATAATATATTTAATAAAAAATCAATAGATATATTAGACTTTATAACTATAATCTTTTTCTACTTTATATAATATTGCTTCAGCTTTTGTTTTTTCTCTTGAAGTAAAACCAATGCGGGAATCAGTTAAAACTAATTTATCTGAGAAATATTCTTTTATATCAAAACTTTCATCATCTAAAATGACGAAATCTACTGGATGATCTATTTTATCTAAATATTGTTTTATTTGTTCACCTCTTTCAAGATATGTATCTTTAATAGCTATATCTTTTATTTGAATATTATATTCTTCAAGGCGTGCAGCCGCAACTTCTCTATCTACATCATGCAATCTCCAAGAGCTAGTTAAAACCACATAAGGTTCATCATCTTTTGACCTAATATAATTACATAAATATGCTAATTGTATTAGTGAAGATGGATCAAAAGGCACATTATTACAAAAGAAGGGATGCTTCCTATGGAATTTTTTATAGCATAATTTAGTATATTTTTCATTATTTAAAACACCATCTATATCTAAAAATATATATTTTTTCATACAATCCTCCTATTAACAAGCCCATTTTTTAATTATATTGTATATTTTTTTTACCTCTTCTACATCTTCATGTTGTGTTATATAATCCAATACTTCTTGTGTCATATCTTGATACCTGTTTAATTCAGCATTAATAATATTTAAAAATTCTTCTTTACTTATTTTATCATAATTCATATTTTTAATACCAGTCCTTTCTTATTTTTTATCAAGAGCATCTCTATCAATATCTATCAAACCAAATTTTTTATCTGTTGAGCCCCAAATAAAATCTACATATTTTTCTTCTCTTAAATAATTCATGTCTATTATATGAGTAGTTTCTAAATGTATATTTAACAGCGGCAACCCCTCTAGATAAGGAAAACTATATTTAGTATCTAATGGATTTCTTACACACCTATCATAATTATAATTATATTCATCTGGAAAATATTTTTCTCTTGGCTTTTCTAAATATTTTTCTACTTCTTCTCTTGATATCATCCAATCTTTTAAAACTTCTTTTAATGAACAGTTGTTATAAAGATTAACACCAGTTTCAAAACTATATCTTTCGTGACATATACCTATTACTAACCAATCACTAACTCTTTCTAATTCTTTATCTAAATTTAGCATATTATCCTATCCTCCACACATTCTTCATTTTTCTTGCAAATATTCTATCTTTTATTTTGTCAAAAGCATAATCAATCTGACCTTCTAAAATAATATCCTGTTCCTCTTCTGTAAAATGAAAATTATCATATAAGTAAAAATCTCCTCTTTCTTTTTCATTCAAATAGCTATCTAAATTAATTTCTTCTATAATTGCTTCTACATTTAATGCTATTAAAATCTTTTCTAATATATAAGTGTCTTTATCAATAGCTCCAATATATTGTTTATTTATAAATAACTCTGCTCCATCAAAATCTTTACTGTGTAGAATTATTATTATATTTGACATATAACCTTCCTCCTTTTTCTTTATATATTTATTATATAATAATTTTAATAAAAAATCAAAAAAGACCATTTTTAATAGTCTTTTTATTAATGCGGGAAGCCGATTACCGAACTTATATCCAGATATGAGGAGGAAATATCGACTCCCGTCGCAATTACATTATATTATACATTTTATATATTTCTACTCTATCTTTCGCAGGAATATCTTTAACTAAAGCTTCTACTTCTCTATATTTATCTACAATTTTTTCTTCTTTTTCATAAAATTCTTTTTTTAATTCTTCTATTTTTTTATGATTTTCTTCTGTTGAGTTCCAATTGTCACACAAAACAATTTTACGCATTTGTCCTTCTGCTTTATATATCTCATTAATTTCATTTTCAGTATCTTTTAATATTTTTTGAATTTTATCACCTTTTAAAATTATTTCTTTCTTTAATTCATACTCTTCCTTATTTTTTCTAAGTTCTTGTTCTTTTTTAATTTTTAAAAATTCATTCATTTTTTTCTCTTCCTTTCTTTCATTCCATGATTTTGGTGATTGACATACACAACTACAAATATCAGTAGCAATGCCTAAAGTAGCCGCTTGATATGGCGTTTCATTAATTGTTAATGTGCAATCATTATTTAATTTAAATTCTTCCATACTAACTTTTATTATCCTCCTTATCTTTTTTATGCATATCATAATACATACAATCTTCACAATGTTCACCGCATTTTACTACATTACTCCATGTTGGATCAAAATATTCTTCATCTATATTTTCTCCTATTGCTTTTGTACATGTAATGTCATTATCTAATTCACACACTGGATTATCTCTTCTCCAATAATAACATTCACTGCAATAGCTTTCACAATCTCTACAGTAGTCATCTATGTATTCACAATATTCCCCTTTATAAGCTTCCTCAAAATTTTCGGCTATAAAACCGTTGCCATTATATTCTCATCCTGTTTCTTCATCATCATCATATTCATCAGAGCCGTGCATGTATTCTCCGCATCCGCATGGACATAATATTTTTTCATTATATACTTTCCACCTTTCATCTTCAGCCTCTTTTATTTTATAAATATTTTCATAATCAAACTCATTATATCCATATAAATTTTCTCTTTCACAATAAGTATAATCTTCCATATTACTACGTGTCCATATAGCTTCTTTATTAACTAAATTTTCAACGATTAATCTTAATTTTTTTTCAAATTCGTCACTATAAACTTTTCCAGGATAAATAGCATTAAAATGAATGGCAGTCTCTTTTGGTGAAATAGAAATCCATTGCCTCATTTTATAATATCTTATATTTTTAAAATCATATTGATTATATAAAGAAAATTTACCTTCTCTATTCCAAACATAAGTAATTAAAGAGCTATCATCAAGAATTGCGGCAAGGCATCCATCTGCATGACTGCTCTCTAGTTTATAACAAGAAACCCAATCATAAGGATTTTCACTAGCTAACATCATATCCACTGGGTCAATAGAAATGGTATACTTACCTTCAATCATTTCATGTTCCCATATTCCGCCAATTCTAGTTACTAATTCATCTGGAGCTTTTAAATATTTTTTAAAAAAATGTGTCATTAAACAGCCATCAATTTTACAGTCAGGAAAAATTCTGTTAATTACATTTTTGGTATCTAATGTAATGTCTCCACTATCAAATTTATTTGTTTTTATCCATCTGAAACCTTCAAGCCATAGTGCAAAAGCGGGAAAATCTTTACCTAATTCTTTTAATTTTGTATATACTTCTATATCTTCATCTTTATATTGGATTCTATTATCTACTTTTAATTTATTGCCAAGCATTTTATAAAATCTATATTTATTTTTAGCCCAAGTTAAAAGATACTCTTTTATGACATCTTCTTTTACTTCATTTATACGCAATCCGCTAAATTGAGCAATACATTTTGTAAAATCTGGTATATTAACCTCTTTTAACATTGGTATATATTTTTCATCAACATTTTCTAATAATATATTCTTATTTAACATAATATCATCATTCCCCTTCCTATAATTTTATTATCTTAAATTTTCTAAATGTTTAAATCCTTCTTTTACTAATTTTCCATAGGCATTCCAATCTTTTATATCTACTAAATAATCAGAACCAACTAAATTATATAAGTCATTATTTTCATCATACTGAAAACTTGCAATAGTCCATCTATGAGTAAAATCTTCGTCCCACATACAAATTTCAATTTCATCTGCTTTTGCTTTTCTAGTTATAAAAGTTTGATAACCTAAAGCTAATCTTCCAATTCGCTTTATTTCATACTCTTTCTTTTCTGTCTTATCATTTTTAACTTTACTTAAAGTATTTTCTAATCTTAATATATCTTTTCTTTGTTTCTCAATAATTTTATATAATTCTCCCTCATGTTCCTTCTCTTCTTTTTTTCTGCACCAGTTGCATAAACCATATTCATATTCTTTTAATAGACTATAACATTTTTCACAATGCGTTACGCCCATCATAGCAAAACTCATATTTATCATCTCCTTTTATAAATATATTATATTATAATTTTAATAAAAAATCAATAAATTATAATTCAACAAAATCATTTAAAAAACATTTATGTTTTTCATCTAATTGAATGTCTACATGATAATGTCCGAAAAACCACTTATTATATTTTACATTATTCTTTATTTGATTTAACATTATTTCTGATGTATGCTCTACATTGTCCTGATTTATATTTAATAAAGTAATTAAATATACCGAATATTCTTTAAATATATCATATGGACAACAGTGAGTAATTATATAATCAACTTCATCATATTTTAAACACTTGTCTATATCTTCTTGTGTAATTGTTTCATCCTTCCACCAAGATAGATGCGGAATTCTACGAATTTTATCTACACTATCGGCTCCGCCACAGCACAATATAGTTTTTATACCATTTTCTGTTTCGACAGTCATCTTAGTTCCTCTTGTTATATAATGAATATTTGAACTAACGTCTATTATTTTTTTATTAGGCTGATATTCTTTTAACTCTTTTAATATATCGAAATTTTCATGGTTTCCATCTATAAACCATATATGAAAATAATAATTTTTATGATTTTCAATAATTTTTTTCATATCTACCCTATCTTTTCTCCAACATATTCCTGCATCTCCGGCAATAATAATATTAACATCTGATTGATCTAAACCGAACTCTGTTTACCCAATCATATATTCTTTCAAAATCCCCGATGAGTATCTCCAGTTACAAACCATCTCATTTTTCTTATCTCCTTTTTATTTTATATATTTATTATATCATATTTTTAATAAAAAATAAAATAGATTGCTTAAATAGCAATCTATTTTATTAATGTGCTATATCGCGTTCTACCGATCTTCCGCTATTTTATATTAGCATATCTTTCACTATTAAGTTTATCCAGCATAATATCTTTACCACTTTTTCCAGTGATAACGCTTGAGAAAATTATTGGTGAGCAACCGCTAACGAATGTTATATCTGGGTTATCAGCATCGTCTAATATAATATTATTTCGTGCATCTACATTCCAATACACTAATTTTGGCATTTTTACTCCAGCATTCTCCCATTGGTTTCTAATTTTTTGCATTTCTGTTGTTCTTTCTTCATCGCTAGTCCAATAACTTCCACAATTGATTTCCATATCGCTAATTACAATTAATTGTTCAGGTATATCTTCTACTTTAACTGCCCCATTTTTATACATTTTTAATAGCATATCAAATACAGCAGTTAAATCAGTATCTTCGCATAGATTTTGTTTATATATTCTTGTAACTTTATCGCAAAAGTCAATACCTTCAATTTTTATTAATTGTGGTCTACTAGAAAAACTAATGAAATAATTTTTAAATGGATCTCCTATTCTTTCTCCACAATACATACCAAGAGAAATAGCAACATCAATAGGTGTAACAGTTGAATTACCATATCTTGATGTCATTGAACCAGACGTATCTACTACGCACATTATTTTACAAGGCTCTCCATTTAAGTAGTCCTTTTGATTGCCCCAATATTTATTTAATACTTCTCTCTCAGTATCTTCGATGTTTATATTTCCGTACCAATCTAATTTATTAGTTACTTTTTGAACTATGTCATATGGATAAAGTGTTCCCGCATTTACTTTTATTTCTTTATTGTTTATAAATTCATTATATCTTTCTGCATCTCTTCTAGCAAAAGCATTTCTATAAATTAATCCTGCCTTACTTGGTAATTTTGCATATTGTATTTCCTCCCATTTACCTTCTGACATAAGTTTTTCAACAATATTTATTCTTGAACGTAATGCAGATAAAATTTTACGATATTCTTTATTAGATAAATGAAATTCTTTTCTTGTTATTTTTGCTAATTCTTTTGTTTCCTCTGAGCTAGCATTTTCAGATTTCAACCATTTAGCTAATAAGGATACTCCTTCATTACTTCCTCTTTCAAGAGATTCTCTATCTAATTCTAATTGATTTTTCATAATTTTAAATGCCTCTGCGGCAACATCTGCATTTACATAAGTAACAGAATATAGATCGTCCCATCTACCATATTCAGAAACATTAATTAAATTTCTTAATGCTATTTCTGGGTATTCTTTTGCTAACCATTTAAAACATACACGGAAAAATCTTCTTTCTCCTTGACCGCCTCTAATATCTCTTAAATAGAATAAGCATTTTAAAGCAAGCTCTTGATTTTCTTCAAAAGCATTCTTAAATAATAATATACAATCTTCATCCGTGCGGCTGCGGTATGCTCCACCTAATGCGAACATATCATAAACTGCGTCTAGCGTTGATTTGTGTGCAACACCACCATTTTCTGTTAAAGTATAATTTGTTTCTCTTTTTAAACTATCTAAAAAAGTATTTTTTTCCATAAAATTCATTTCCTCCTTTAATCTTTTTCAAGATTTTTATTTTATATATTTATTATAACATTATTTTTTAAAAAGGTCAAAATAATTTAAAAGTATTTTTTTATTTTTTATATAGTTTTAGAAAAGATAAAGGAGGTAATTTTATGTTTTTAGTAAAACAAGGTGGAAAAGTAGATTATAATTATAAGGAATATTATTTAGATAATGAAAGTGAATTATCAAGTATTCCTGTTGGCGCATGTTGTCCAGGAAGTATTGCTTATGTTATATCTAACTCAAAGGTTTATATGTTAAATAATAATAAGGAATGAAAGGAGCAATAGAATATGGATCTAGTAACGCTTGCTCTTGCTAAAAAGAGCGCAAAACAATATACAGATGATGTTGTTGAAGGTTTAGGTAAAGGTATTGTATACAAAGGTGCGGTAAACTATTATAATGATTTACCTAACAATGCTTCGGCAGGAGACTGCTATAGTGTATTATATAAGGGAACAAGCGGAAGCGTTTCTTCAGGTGTTGAATATGTATGAGGGAAAGTAAGTGGACAAAGCTCTTTTTCTTGAATTCAATTAGGAGCAGATATTAATGATTTTGAAGATAGTTCTAATAAAGTAATTACAATAAATGAAAATTCTACTGATACACAATATCCAAGCGCGAAATGCGTTTATGATTTAATTGGCAATGTAGAAGCATTATTGACTACATTAGATATTGGAAATGGGGTGGAATAATGAGCATCGCCACAAGAATAGAAAATATAAATAATAATTTAAAAAATGCTTATGATAGCTTAGAAGATTTAGGAGTAGATTTAGAAAATACTAATAGAAATTTACAAAATTTATCTATGAAAATAGATACCCTATATAATGAATTACCTAAAGTAACTAGTGAAGGCACAGAAATAACTTTAACACCAACTAGAAAAGGTAGAATGCAATTAGATTTAAAAGGTAATACAAGTCAAGATAGTACAACAGGAAAAAATTTAGCAAATTTAAGTATTTTAAATCAAGTACCATCTACAACTAATGGAGAATTAGTTATTTTTGGCGCAGGTGTGTGTACAGAATTAATTGAGATAGATAATACTAAAGATATTGTTTTTTCATTTAGTCAAACAGAAGATAGACAAAAATATATTATGTTTTATGGCGAAAATCAAAATTATTTAGGATATTCTATAGGAATGCAAACAGATTGGCTTTTATCAGAAAACCAAAATTATAGTAATTCTAAATATGTAAGAATAAGATTTGATAGTAAAGCAACTACAAATTGGTGTCAATTAGAATACAACTCAACTGCAACCGATTATGAACCATACACAGGAGGTCAGCCATCACCTAACCCAGATTATCCTCAAGATATTGAAGCCGTTACGGGAAATAATCAAATTATAATAGAAGGGAAGAATATAAATAATAGTATTTTAGAATTAGGTGGATTAAATCAATGAGGGAAATATGATTTAAATAATACTATAAGAAGTAAAGATTATGTTTCTGTAAAAAATTCAACAACTTATGCATTTTCATCTAATAAAACAATTGATTTAAATTCAGTAGGAGTTGTATTTTATACAAAAACTAAGACATATATTAGTACTCAATATTTATATACTAATCATCCTGAATTTACTACCCCTAAGACATGTGAATATATAATGTATAAAATTGTAAATAATACAGATATAACTCAATATATACAAATTGAATTAGGCTCAGCTGTAACTACATTTGAATCTTATCAAGAACCACAAATATATCCTATAGTATTAGGAGAATTAAAATTATATAAAATTGGAGAATATCAAGATTATTTATATAAAGAAAATAGTAATTGGTATAAGTATAATGCGATAGGCAAAAAAGTATTAAATGGAACTGAAACCTGGAGTAAAGCAGATTCTGTAATGAGTGGCAGTACAAGATTTTACGTTAATTTCAATGACATAATTAATAATTCAAACGATGTTGATAGTGAAATTATATATGTAACTTCAAACAAATTCCAAAGTACATATTGGCTAGATATGTACCAATTAAATGTAACTAATAAATTTTTAATATCTAATATAAACAATTCTGCTCCAAGTGTTAAAAGAATAGTTATAAGAATAGACAGCAATTTAGCAAATGATAGTGCAACACTAAAAACATGGCTATCAACTAATAATGTAATAGTTTATTATGTTAAATCAACAGGAACTACTACTCAAATAACAGACACTACTTTAATATCTCAACTAGATGCAATTGAAAAAGCTAAATCAGATGAGAATCAGACAAATATAACACAAACAAATGCGGATTTACCTTTTATTATAAGTGCTACTGCATTATTAAAAAATGATTAATATTAGCTATTTATATAATAAAAAAGAACCCTTATTTTAAATAGATAAGGGTTCTTTTTTATTGTCCTAAAGAAAATTAGACCCCGATAAAGGAGTCTAATTTTTTGAAAGGGAATGAATGAAAAATCTAGACAAGAAGAATGTTTAAATTGCTTTCGTTAGAGCTATATTCTAACATTACCATAATAAATATAGCCTTCTACGCTTTCTTTAAAAGATAAGATTTTCATTTACTTTCTAAAATTCATCATAACTGTATATTTGTTGTTAATAATAATAATTGCTGTTATCTTGTCTATTATTTATATATTTATTATATCAAAAAATTTATTTTTTGTCAAATATCTTTTATGTAATCATATTTCTCTATCTAATAACTTTAAAGATAATTCAATGGGTTCACAAATTGATCGTTAATCTTAATTTCGAAGTGGAGATGTGGTCCTGTACTATTTCCTGTATTTCCAGAATATGCAATTAGTTCATGACAATTTACATAATCTCCAACAGAACAAGTATATTGACTTAAATGACCATAACAACTTATAGTTCCATCATCATGTTGGATCTTAATGTAATTTCCATATCCACCAGTTCATGAAGCACAAATTACTTTACCAGCTTTCCAAGCGTGAACCTCTGTTCCGATAGGTGTTGCAAAATCAACTCCAGTATGAGTTCTACCCCACCTTGGACCAAATTCAGAACTAATACAAGTATAGCTATCTAATGGATGTTGAGAAGAACCAGAACTTTCTATTCTACTATATCCGCCGCTTCTAGATGTAACTTGTCTTTGTTTTTCTGCGGCTTGTCTTGCTTCTTCGTCTCTTTTTTCTTTATCTATTCGATATGCTTCTATTTTTTCTTGAAGAGCTTGTTCTTCTGTAATTTCTGTCAGTTCTATAATTTCACTATTATTTTCTATTGTTATATCTTCATTGTATTTCTTTAGTTCATTTACAAAATCATTACATTCATTCTCAGTTTTAAAATAATAAATCTCATCATCTATTAATAATTTTGTTGAGAAAATGAAAACTTTAGTATTGTTCTTTATAAACTTTTTCAATTCTTCTGTATTTATATCGCTCTTATTTATAACTGTTTGTTTATAAATAATATTATTTTTCATCTCTGTTGAATAAATGTAATATCCATTTTCTCCTAACTCATCTATATAATCATTTATAGTTTGATCTAATAGATTCTCTTGTTGAGTCACTCCAATTTGAATTGTATTATTTTCGTAGTATTTATATCCTAAGCCGTAAGGTTTTAAAATAAACATACAAACGCTTACAAATAATAATACTACGCAAGTAAAAAAAGTTATTAATTTAATTATTTTATTTTTTACTCGTCCCCCTTCTGGGGCGACGGGCTTTGTTTTTTTCTCCATATAATTCTCCTTATTCTAATTATATTTTTTGAATATTAAGAGATAGAGAAATATGTTTTAAACTGTTCTTACAAAAGCAGAATTAGTCTTTTGTAAGTATTTCTTTAATTGTTTATATGATTTCAACGATAATCTAAATAGGCGTTTCCCAATACCTATATATCTATATTTTTTATTAAAAGAAAAAGCATTAACATCATTTGATGGATCAATTTCCATTTCTTCAAAACCTCTTTTATTTACTGGGATTTCTTCTTCTTTAATAATTTCACTAATTATTTGAATTTTCATCTTTCATCTTTCCTTTCTTCAAAAAAAGTTTTGGTGGGTAATTAAGGACTCGAACCTCCTAATTTTATGATAGCAAATTTATAGTCTGCCGCGACTCACCACCTTCGCCGATTACCCATATGTAAGCGGAATCCCATTTTTCCTTTTTTATTTATATTCAGCAGGTGATAAGATTCCATGATAACCTACTTAGTTTAGTTAAGATTTTAATTCTCCTCTCCTAAAAGATAATCTTCAACTTTTAGTTTGGATTAAAGCAGTGCTAAACCACTGGTAACCTTTATGGAGTCGATACTGAGAATTGAACTCAGAACTCTATGCTTAGACATTTTTTCACTCTTCTTCGGTATACTGTTTAATATCTTTTTTCTTACTTGGTAGATTATAACTAATACACCATTTTCTTATAGCACTATCTGAGACTCCAAATTTTTTACCAAGAGCTACAAAACTTTCTTGCCTTATCATCTCTTTAAGTTCTTCTCTAATAGGTCTTTCACATCTTTGCTGTAATTTATGAGCACATTTTACACAATATGTAGAATGTTTATCTTTTAATATAGTACCGCACATCTTACATAGTTTTGGAAAACTACGTTTTTTCTGTCCTCCTACCATAATATTATAACCATTTGGAGTAATACAATTATATCTTTGAATGTATTCTTGTTCTAATTGATCGATTTCTTCAACACTACACTCTTGTAATACTTCTCAAGTAAAATGCTCCTTACCATATTTTCTAATCGCTTGATGTAAAATAGAATTAAAAGTCCCGCTCTTTTCAGAAAAAGATTTTCAAAAATGTTCTTTTACTCTTTTTTCAATATCAATAGATTGTCCAATATAAACTTTGTTATTTATATCATTTTTAATTATATAAATCCCAATCATTATTTTATCCTCCTTATAATATATAAAAAGTAAAATAAAATAATTTCAAACTCTTACCACATCTATTTACTTTTTTGCACAGAATTTTACCATTAAACTATACCGACATTAATTATATCTATTCCCATACAGCTTTTGGGTAGGCGCTAATTATGATGACATCTAGCTTTCTAATAAACCTCTCATCTTTTAAATTAAGCTCAAGCTGTTGTGCCTATATAGATATTTATTAATATTTGAAGGTGGGACGGCGTACCCCACATCTCATTATAGAACTAGGTCTTATAAGCTTTGTTTCAATATTACACTCTGCCTAGCCGCGTTAGCTGCCTTTCTAACCTCTTCAAATAATTATATTTTTATAAACTAAAATATTGTACTGAAACAGCTTCTGTATCTTTATATTCTTCTTTTAGTTCTTTTTCTCTTATTTTTGCAGTTTCTCTATCAGATACAACCTCTGTATATAACACTTTATATTCTATTGGATCTCCAATTAAAACTCTACCTTGTGATACTACTAATTTTTGTTTAGTAGGTCTTTTTTTAATTACTTCTTTTTTTACATCATTTTTCATTTTTTCATTCTCCCTTCTTTTTTTAAACTGCGGGAAGCCGACTAACCGAGCATCAAAGTTCTCTTTAAAACTCTATAATCAGACTCCCGCTGGAGCGGGTGGCGGTAATCGAAACCGCATCCTCTGGTTGGAAGCCAGACATAATAGCCATTATACTACACCCGCATATTAAGCCTTGATTTAAAACTCCTAAACTTTCAAGGATTAGTTTTTTTACAGATTATTCCGATATAGAATGCCTCATCGGAAGAGTGGTGTTATTAAATCCTACTCTGTGTAAGACTATTTCACCGAACCATTCTATTATTCTGAGAGAAATTAATTACTTTCAATAAATATTCAATTTTCATTAAATTTATTAACAGAAGAATAAGGAATTACATTCATTTCTTGTTTATCATTTATAACATAAATAATAAAATAATTATTCTTTATTCCAAATTGTAATATTTGATAAATTTTATCTTTACAAAATCTATTCGATTCAGAATTATTTCCAATAAATTTAAATTTCATTCTATTATTCTCCTTTTATTTTGTTATGGCTGGGAAGTGGAGGCTCGAACTCCAGACATCTTGATTAACAGTCAAGCGCTCTACCAACTGAGCTACATCCCAATATATTTAGAGTGCTGGAATTTCATTACTCCTCAGAAATTCTAACGTACAGAGTCGATGTTTAGGCATTAACTCTTAATGCCATTGATTAGGCACTCTCTCTAATCAGCTCTTAAACTTAAGAACTAAAAGGGTCACAAAACATATATATTGAATCACCGGGGTGGACCCTCTTCCCTATTTCTAGATATATGGTGATAAATATGTATAAGTTTTGTCTGCCGCATGGACATAGTGTCGCTCTAGCTTTTGTCCTTATACCACCGCGATAATTATTACCGCTACTTTTCTTTTTCTATAAATATTATATCAAAATTTTTATTAAAAATCAATTTTAATCTTTATAAAGTGGATATTTTTTACAAATTTCTTGTACCTGTAATACTAATTCATTTTTTATTAAATTAAATTCTTCATCATTGACCTTAATACATTTACATATTAAATATGCTATTTTACGCATATCTTCAATAACCAATCCTCTTGATGTAACTGCAGCGGCACCTAGTCTTAAACCAGATGTTACCATTTTACTTTCAGTATCAAAAGGAATTGCATTTTTATTAGAAATAATACCTATTTCTTCTAATCTTGACTCTAATTTTTGTCCATTTATTTCAGTTTTTCTTAAATCTAATAATAGTAAATGATTATCAGTTCCTTTAGTTAAGATATCACAGCCTAAATGAATTAATTCCGCAGATAATGTTTTTGTATTTTCTACTACTCTTTTCATATATTCTTTAAATTCTGGTTTTAAGGCTTCTCCAAAACATACTGCTTTTGCGGCAATAATGTTTTCTAGCGGACCTCCTTGAGTTCCTGGAAAGACAGCGCTATTAATTTTTTTAGCTATTTCCACACTATTAGTTAAAATTATTCCTCCTCTAGGTCCTCTTAGTGTTTTATGTGTAGTAGATGTAATAACATCAGCGTAAGGTACAGGAGATTGATGCAATCCAGCTGCTACCAATCCAGCTATATGAGCCATATCAACCATAAAATAAATATGATTTTTTTCTATATATTCCGGAATATCGCTATCTAATAAATAATAGTCATTATAAATTGCAGAATCAATTCTTTTTTGGGCTTTATCAATTATCTCTCTTAGTTTTTTAAAGTCAATTTCTCTTGAATATGCACTTGCTCCTGCAATAAAAATTTTTGGTTTATTTTCTACAATAAAATCTTCAAGAGCATCATAATCTATTTCATATGTTTCTGAATTAACTTCATATTGAATTGATTTAAAATATTTTCCACTAAAAGTTGGTTTTGCTCCATGTGTTAAATGCATTTGTTAATCTTGTGATTTCGCACAAGTTCGGACTATACCTTCTACTTAAATTGAAATCTTTTCATAATTTCATCTCTGACATATTTATTCAAAGGATACTCTAATTCTGGATTATAAGCAGTAATTCCAATATTTATATTAGAAATTGAATTTTTTGCAACTCCATATTCTCTTGCTAATTCTCTTATTGGAACTCCACTCATAATTGCATCTTGAATTTCTTCATAATAACCATATAATTTACCTTTTCTATTAGAACCACCATGCTCTTGAATAATTTTAGATAATAAGCTATCACTAATATTAAAATATTCTATTATTTCTTGTCTTGGTAAATTAGTATTATTATATAAATCCCAAACTTCTTCTCTATATTCAAATTTTTCATCTATATTATTTATTGGATTATAATTTTTTGTTAATTGTTCATTATAAATAATATAATCTAAATCTTCATATTTTTTGATAATTTTTTGTTCATAATAATCAATTTGAGATTTCAAACACTCTACTTCAATATTAACTTCTATATTATCAAATCCTATTTTATTTATCCAATTATAGATAGGTCTATCTATTTTCTTTTTAACATAACTTTTATGTGCGTACATTCTTTGCTTAATATTTGAAGTTTTTCCAATATAAATTTCCTTTAAATTATTTTTATTTTTAAGCGAGTAAATATACATATTTCCTCTCCTTTCTAAAATTTAAGTAGCCCCTTGGTAGTCTCTGAGGGCACGCCATTACGCTTATCCCTGCTGATTGTCCAATCTTTAATATTTTTACACTTTGGTAATTAAAGCTCTAAGGAGTTTCCAGCATATTCAGGGTTTTTCTTTTATTGTATCACTACAATAGGGAAGCCAGATTAACACAAACCTCCCGAATTTAAAGACATTCCCATTATTGTATCTCCTGGTTTAGCAAGAGCAAATTGAACAGCAGTATTCGCAGATGCTCCTGAATGAGGTTGTACATTTGCATATTTACAATCAAATAATCTACAAGCTCTATCAATAGCAAGTTGTTCTGTTTTATCTATTATGCGGCAGCCTCCATAATATCTTTTACCTGGATACCCTTCACTATATTTTAAAGTATGATACGATGCCTGTGCTTCTAATACTGATTCACTTGGTTCATTTTCACTTGCGATTAGCTCAAGACAATTATTTTGTCTATTATATTCTTCCATTATTAAATTATAAACTTCTTGGTCTGTTTCTTTAAGATGTTTGAATTCTATCATATAAATACTCCCCTCCTAATATTTTATTTAATTTTAAAAATGGTACGGGTAGCAGGAGTCGAACCTGCAATTTCAGCGTCCCAAACGCCGCGATTTACCATCAAATCTTTACCCGTATATATGGTAGCAATACTAGGATTCGAACCTAGAATATTTGAGTATGAACCAAAAGGTTTAACCAATTAGCCTATATCGCCATCTATTATCAATTGCAGTAAATATCGATCGTGTTTTTTGGGCAACCGCAATCATAGACCTTACCAGCCCCCAATGATGTTTCAACTATTGTACCTTTTGGATAATCATTGCTTGCTACACAAATATATCCATCTCCATCGCAAACTAATCCTCTGTTATCAACATGACGACCAGGAATTTGTAACCCGCCACCTGGTAACACTTTTTGTGAATACCAAGTTTCTCTATGTCCGTTATAATAGTTTACACCTTTACTTTTTGTTAAAACTCCAGTATTATTATTTATTGATGAACTAGATCTACTAACAGGGATAGAAGCTATTTGAGGTTTTATTTCTACTTTTACTTTTTCTGTTGATAAATATTTACTTGCAACATAATAATAATTCTCATCTTTTTTGATTTTAGTCCATTCTCCATCATCTGAATTATCAACAATTTGCAACTCTGCGTTTATGCTTGCTACATTTACAATTTCGCTACTTAAATTAGGTTCTTTTCTTATATTTAACCCTACTTTTGAATACATAGTTGTATAAGTTTCAAGTTCTTCTTCCTCTTCTTTTTCTTCTTGCTGTTGAGATTTATATTTATTTAATTCAGCTTTTATTACTTCTTCATCTATAATTAAATCAGGTTTCACTGTATCCTTTATTGTTAGATTTTCTACTATTGTTTTTTCATTATTAATATTTGATAATGATTTATTTTTTTCTTTTATAGAGTAAAAAATTGCAAATACTAACAATAATAATATACATATAAATATTTTTTTTATCTTCATATTTACCTCTTTTCAAAATAATTATATAATATGGGGTAAGATAAGAGTTTCGATCTCCTGCCTCCAGGGCCACAACCTAGCGTACTCCCATTATACTAATCCTACCGTTATAATACAATATTTGATTTCTTAATGATATTATTTATAGGTTCAATATCATCAAACATACCGCAAATATATTTTTCATATAAATTATAATAACATATTTTTAAATATAAACTATCCATTTTTTCTTTATATACTTCTTCAATAGGTAAAATAGTATAATTAGGTTTTAAGCTAATTATCTTTTCCCATACTGAATTCATAGTTCTAATACCTCTACTAGTCATCTCTTGTCTTACATAATAAGCATAAGAAATAAAATTATCATAATCATAATTTAATACAAAATTTACCAAAACATGATTTGGAGTTCCATTTTTTTGAATTGCTCCTGCAATGCTAGATAATTCTCTCCATTGAGCAACCAATTGTTCTCTTGGTAAAACTTTAATTAATTGTTTACTTCATAACCTCATAATATTCACTCCCTTATATATTAATGGTGTTCCTACAAGGAATCGAACCTCGATCAAAAGATTAGAAATCTCTTGCACTATCCGTTGTGCTATAGGAACATAAAATGGTGGGCTACCTTGGAGTTGAACCAAGATAGCACGATTAAAAGTCGTGTATTCTACCATTGAATTAGTAGCCCATTAATAAATATTTTGGAAACCCTCCCTTTAGTTTTACAAAGAAGTTTACTGCAATTACAGCAAAATATTATTCATAGCTCATGACTTCTATTACTTCATTTTTTTGCTCATTAGAGACAGTTTTAGTCGACATATTAACTGCGTACATGTAGCAATACTAGCCTTCCGCAGGCTGGTGAGCTTCTTCAACCAAAATATTTTTTATTTCTTTTATATATTTATTATATATTAAATTATTTAAAAAATCAATAAATTTTATTTATCTGGCGCGAATGGCTAGATTCGAACTAGCGGTACCTTAAAAATAGGTACGGATCTTTAGCAGAGATCTGGTTTAAGCCAACTCACCCACATCCGCATATAAACCGCAGAGCCCCGTTCGTTCATCTCTGCGTTAAGTACTCGGGGTTCACTGGGCTGCTACTGGTTATAAAATTTTGTATCGCCGACACTCTTTCGTGACAAGAGCCGCTTGCCTAAATTCACTATAGGTCTGTTACAGGCTATTTCACATTTCACCCACTATATTAATACCAAAGATGATTATAATATTTAATAAATAATCTCATACCATAATTTATCTTTTTTTGTTTATTTTTGCTAACATTTCATTCATTATCTGTTGTTATTTGAAGTTTAAATGCTTCTATCATTTTATCAATAATACTTTTCCATTGTTCAAAAGTCATAGAACTAGGATGACCACATAAACAATAATCACGAAAATAACATAAATGAGAGTAAATATATAAACTTAATGAATAATCTAAATCAAAAAATTCTGCATCTACAAATCCATCTTCATCTGGATTATATCTATCATCATTTTCTTTATTTTCTTTTTTGAATAGTCAACAACTTTTTTCATCAATACCTAACTCTCTTAAATACCTATTTAATTGTACCATTATTAAATCTCCTTTTATGAAAAATACACCTGGTATTTTTATTTGATTTAATCAAGATAACAAATAAAAATAAATAATATGCTTTGTGTCCCATTTTAAACATATCTTACCCAGGTGCTTCACGAATATATCTTGATATTAGGATGACCTCGTGTATAAACAGAGAAGATAACAGAAAAGAGGGACATCATTTATAAAATATGGGAAATATTCATAAAATATTATTATAACTCCTCTGCTTATACATAAAGTCATCTAATCAAGCTAAAAATTATTAAAATATCAATTTTTAAAATATTCTGCAATTTTTTCAATATTTGGTTTAAGTTGAAAATAAACATCAATCTTTTTTAATTTGCTTATATCAGTTTCAAAAGCATCTGCTACCGATATTTCATATTCTCTTTTGCTACAAAAACAATATCTTAATAACCTATCTACTCTTTCAATATAATCAGAATAATTAAAATTATCATTTGATAAATATTCTTTTAAACTTTTAACTAAATAAGAATGTTGAAATATATTAAAATATTCTATTTTTTTCTTATTAAAATCATAATTTAAAACATACCATTCTAACTTTTTCATATTTTAATTACTCCCTTTCTTTAAAATATTGCTGACTTTTGTGCGGCGGGAACAGTTTCCGCCATCTACATTTATTACCACATACGGTTTAGAAAATAACCTGCTAGCTCCCAATCCCCAGAGTTTCATAACTGAGAGCTTATGGATTTCGGTAAGCCCACTGGTCTGAGCCTGTAGATACACCGACTGATTTTCTTTTTCTGCTATCAACTCCATTTCCTAACCATTACTGTTAGGCTCGGCCGATAGATACACAATTATAATAAACTTTTCCACTATCGTAGGACAGGACAAATCAACGAGAACCTTTCTTTTGAGATACGATTCCAGCCTCTTGGCGCCGTACACGCGATTCGAACACGCAAGCCCTTTCGAGCCAACTGCTTTGAAATATGTATTATAATGCTTTTATTACCTCCTCTATCAAATAATCCTTTGCCCAATGTACATCTTTAACAAATTTCGCATTTTTATTAGGATCTGCTATTCTTAATGTAAATTGAGCTCTTTCCTTTTCACAAGGAATTAAATAAAATTTGTTATCTCATTCAGTCATATAAAAATCAATTTGATCTGGTGTATATTTCATTGTTTTATTTCCATTTGATACAGAATGAGTTGATTTACAATTAAAAACAATAGTTTCATTTTCAACATTCCATCTTGATGTTTTTATTTGAATACGATATATTTTATTATTATAATCTAGAATTAAATCATATCTTGCATTGTCTAAAACAGGTTTAGATATAATAAAATCATTTTCAATTAAAAACATTTGACATTTTAATTCGGTAATCGCACCTTTTTTTAAATTTTCATTCATAATATATTTTAGCATTACATATCTTATTTCAAGGCAGCTCCCTCACCACCCGGACATACGGCATATTATATTAAAATTCGATATCTTCAATATATTTATCAAGTAATCTTATAAAATCTCTACAAAAAGAATAAAAAATATCTTCATTACATTTTAGTTCTATATAACAATTTTTAAAGCTATTATTTCTAAAACAAGTTTTCGACAAAGTTGATAAAGGTAATTGTTTCTCTTCTAAAAATTGATATATAATTTGATAAATTCCTGCATCTTCTATCATAGAGTATGAATATCCTGATTCAAGCCAATTATTACCAGAATAATATTCTTTATTTAATTCAGTCTTTTTAAAATAAATTCTTCTTTTTCTCTTCATTCTATCATACCCTTCCCTCTTTATAAAAATACAAACCCATAGCCAACTTTTATATTTTCAACTATTTCTGAAGAACAAATGTATCATTAAGATTTACCTTGCCCAAGGCAACCACTATGGGGAAAGAGGCTAGACATCACTGCCACACTTCGTATAACCTTTTATATGCTATATACCTCTTTTTATAAAACTTCCAAGTTTCTTAGTAAGAACACCCTTCGCCACGAGAAGGCGAACTTGGTTCGAAGGACGCAGGGGCTGTAGGATTCGAACCCACACCCACGGTTTTGGAGACCGTTACCCTGGTTTTGCTTACCACTATAGTTTTCACTACCTACTGGACACTATAGTTTGTGGTCTGGAGTACATCTTCACCATATTATTTCTAACTTAGGTGTGCGATTATCTACTCTCTACGGGCTAAAATATTATTTTATTCCCTCGGTATTGCCAGTCAAGGTTTCACCGATATCATCGCATCCACTCAAACTGTTTCCAATCTGAGGCTCCAATTGAGTAAAGTTATTTTTATAAGGTTCTAAAGCTTTTATTCCTATTGAACTACTATATTTCATAATAAAGTCTATTGGCACTATATATAAATCTTCAGTCTCAATATCTGTTCCTATAAAATAATCTATTTCAGACTTATTATATAAATGAATTTTATATTGTCCTTGATTATGATTTATTTTTCGTACAGGAAGAACCTTCCTTCCACTATCCTTTTGAATAGTTTTAATTTGCATTTTTATTAAATAATTGTTTTTAATTGCAATACAATCTACTTTAGTATTTTCTAATACAGGAATATATAATTCTCATTCCCTTTTTAGTAATTCCTTTTCTAGTAAATTATATCCTAATCTACCTTTAGTTATTGTGTCCACAACTTTACTCCTTTTTATTTAGCTTAAGACCAGTGTGCTACCATTACACTAAGCCCCTATATTAAAATTCTTTCTTTTTATATATACATTTTATTATATTTTTTTATAAAAATCAATAAAAATTATTGGCGACGTTAGGAAGTACTGATCCCCCGATCTCCGCAGTGATAGTGCGGAGATCTACCGCTGAACTATAACGCCTTTTATCTTTCTTCAATATCTTGTCTATTTTCTTTATGCTTTTGTAAAATTTTTTGATTTTGTTCAAAATTCTTTATGTAAAATACAAATTGTTTAATAATATCCATTTCTATTTTTCGTTCTTCATCTGTTATCATACAAGAATTTTTTTCTAATACACTATTAGCTTGACCTTTTAATGAATTAAGTAAGCGTAATTTTGTAAATTCAATACATTCTTCAATACTCATTATCATTTCTCCTTTACATTACATAGAAATAAAGCAAAATATTAATGGAGCTGGAGGTGAGATTCGAACTCACGAAGAAAAAATCGCCGCTTTACAAGAGCGGTCCCGTTAACCACTTGGGTACTCCAGCATAAGTTTTTACTATTCCTTCAGTTTATGGATAAGCAATAGCTAAGCAACCATCAGTATCTTTTACCACTGCGGCAGCTAGGTTTCCTAACGCCTGAACCTAACAAAATCGGTCTGGTCTATCTGGCAGAAAAACTTAAACTTGCCTAACTGGGATGAGACAGCTTCCCTTATATTTTTTAAATGGAAATATAACCATTTTTTACAAGACACATAATCAAATTAATCATTTGCCCATTTTAAAATAATTTACTCATTAGTATTCTTGCTGTGTATGTCTTTTGTTTTTCTATATACATTTTATTATAATTTTTTATAAAAATCAAATGAGTGTATATAAAAGAGCTATGCTAAACTTACACCAAACCTGCTCTGAAAGAAGGAAGCATTTTATTTTTGTAGAGAATAAAATGAGAAACTCTTTATCAAAATAAAAGAGATAATTAACATTTTAAAATTGGTTGAGAGACCGAGATTCGAACTCAGAATACCATCTTATCAGGATGGCGTAATAACCTTTTTACTATCTCTCAATATTTTTGGTGGAGATGACGAAGACTCGAACTCCGTGTCCAAATTATATTCAAAAATAATATCTACAAGTTTAGTTTATTGTTTAATCTTTGATATATTTCTTACAACAAACAAAAATATAATATATCGCACCTTTTTAAATCTTTGTAGGCGATACCAAGGTTACTTTTCAGCCACTACGCATCTACTTAATAACATTATTCTAAAAACAGTAGAATTTTTTAGATAATGTGTCTATTTTTAGGCAGCTACTAATTCTGTATTAGCGTTTATTTTATTTGCACCCATTTTTAAAGTTCCCATTGTGTCTCAACTACTTGCAACTATTTTATCTAATAAAATGTCGAAACCAAATACATCCCCATAAATAAAATTGCGGCAGTCAGTCAATAAACTATTAATCTAGATTAAAGATGCAAATACCAGCTGCCGCACATCACATATAATAGGAAGGTTTTGTGATAATAGGTAGTTATAAGCAAAACTTATAACTTTTGGTGGAGATGAGAGAAGTCGAATCCCCGATCTTCTGGTTGCAAGCCAGACGCTTTAACCAACTAAGCTACATCCCCATATATACAAGACACAAATATAATACGCGCTCTACCACTGAGCTACTTCCTCATTTGGTGAGGAAGATAGGATTCGAACCTATGACCTCGGGTACCTGTAAACCTAATATAAATATTATGCTGTATGTGTCTTTTCTATATATATTTTATTATAATTTTTTATAAAAATCAAATATTTTTTAATTTTTATGGCTCGGGATCAGTGATTCGAACACCGATTTCAGGAATCAAAATCCCGCATCCTACCTATTAGATGAATCCCGAATTTTATTTTGTATTATATTTATATTTTATAATATATTCATTTTTATTAAAAATATAATGATTATTATATATATCTATTATTTCTATTATATTTTCATTTTCATTTACTATTTCCTGTATATAATATCTATCTTTATAATCTTTTGTTATAATTTGAACAGGATAATTATGACTATCACAATAATTATTATAACAAAAAGTAGTGCAAAAATAACTAGTAAAAAATATTATAATACTACATATAATTATCATTATATGAGAACCTTTAATTAAAGTTATTTTTTTACTCATGATATCCTCCTTCTCTAACTAGGCATTTTTAATTTTTTAATAATTTCTACTTTTGCAATCCAATTCGCAACAGGGAAAGTAATAAATTTACCACCAAACACTGCAACATTATCTGTTTTTAAATTATCAACAATAGTATCAATAATAAATTTTTTGTCCATATCAATACTATGATTATCATTTTCTCCCATTGAAGTAGTTTTACTATATTTAATTTCATAAATTTTATTATCAATAAAAACTAAATTAAATATACCATTACCAGTTAAAGAATATTTAGTTTTATAAGTCGGAAATATTTTTTCTAACATCTTTTGAAAAGGATATTCTGTTTCCCAAAAATAAATAAATTTATCATTCATATTTATCAACTCCTCTTTTCTTTTTCTATAATTATTATATTATAATTTTTTATAAAAATCAAAAGAGAAATAATAAATTGATTTTTTATTTTATAAGAGTAAGTAAACCACTCGCATCCCACCAGTTTATTTCACCTGCCTAAGCCTTGTCCGTTATTACTCCCTAATGCTTATTTGTTTCCCATTTTTAGGTACTTATAGACTACACCACGTAAAGGTTAGCATTTTTGCGGTCCTGCTGGCTTATTAGGAGAACCAGCTTCCTTAAAGAGTTATATAAAAATCAGTTTTTATTATTTACACATCACTTTCGTTGGGGATTAACTGTAACCTGTCTACGGAACTTCTATTTGCCTCTTTCTGGTGGGCTATCCAAGTATCATATGATTTACCATTCACAACAAAGTTTCTTTTTAAATGTTATAATAATTTTAGAAAGAAGAAACTTTCATTAACATAACTTTCAATATGGTTGCGATGCCCAGAGTCGGACTGGGTATTTTCAGCTTATGAGACTGATGAGATAACCGGTTCTCTACAATCGCAATATATAAGATGCCGTAACCCCGTTTTTATAAAGGTGCTTTCTGCACACGGCTCTGACCAACCACCTATAATTATTTATCAAAATCTTGTAATTCTTTTTGAGATATTTTGTCCAAATTCTTATATTTATTTAATCTATTTCCTTTACACCAAGGACAACTACCATGATTTCTACAACTTTTATCAACAGCTTTACAATATGGTTGCCCTTTTGTTCCATATTCAACTCTATGTTCTTTTCCAGATTTTATAGCTTTTGATAAACTCATATTCATCACCTTCCTATATAATAATTATAATTTATTTTTTTATAAAAATCAATTAAAAATATATGGAGCACTCAGATGGACTTGCACCATCACTCGGGCTTTTGCAGAGCCCCGCCTTAGCTATTTTGGCTATGAGTGCATAATAAACAAGATGTCAAGACTAAAAAACAATATGTTTTTATATTTATAATATTTCTATATTTTTACTTTCTTTTTTTATTTCTTTTTTCTTTGTAGGAATTGTTATATAAAGCAATCCATTTTTTGCACTAGCTTTAATTCCAGTTAAATCTAATTGAGTATCATCAAGAGCAAATCTAGAATCAACTGAATATTCTTTACCTGTAATTACATCTTTTGTTTTACCTTTGATTAAGATAAAATCTGTTCCATTTTCACTTTCATTTGTAATTTTAAGGTCTTTTTTATCAATACCTAGGATATTATGAGTAATAAGAACCTCTTTCTCCCCATTTTTTATAGAGTAAGGATGCATATCCTTCTCATCTCTATTGAATTTGTAAGATTTTTTATCCCAATCAAAAGCAGGGAAAAATAAATCTTCTATCATATTACTAAAATCATTATTATTAGACATACTAAAATCCTCCTTTAAATAAAACATCTTGACATCTTTTTATAATGATATTATATCAAAATTTTTATAAAAAGTCAATTTATACTCCCACACTCTCGATATTTAATATGTTATAATTTTCTTTTATATAGTCTAAATCATTTTCCTTTTCTATTGGAGCTAAGTGTATATAATTATAGTCATCAATATATTTAACCCAACAATATATTATTTTATTTTCTTCCATAATAATAACCTCCTCCTTAACTTTTTCTATAATTATTATATAATATTTTTTATAAAAAAGCAAATAAAAAACAATAGTAAAACTATTGTTTTTTATTCTTATAGTCCAAATGTTTCCATTAATTTTTTAACATTATCTTTCTCTTCTTGCGTTGGTTCTATTATTTTTTGTTCAGCTTGTTTATGTTTATTACTTTCAAAATTCATTTCTGCGGTAGTACCTGGTGTAGCATTGTCCTGTCCAGAATAGACATTTTCTTTAGCTGCAGTCAATGTTATTTTTATCTGGATTTCCTCCGAATCCTCTATCATTGGAATTCTTATTTCCTTATTATAAATAAAAGCTTTTGGAAAAATTTCTAATATTTTATTTTGAATATCTATTTTACTTTTTTGACCTTTTGCCATATTACCCTCCTCCTTTTTCCTCCTATTTTATATTTTTTTTCAATGTAATTTTTCTTTTGTTTCAGGATGTTTTCCAGCACTTTTTTTTCTCCCTGCTATACAATCAGAAATTCCTGAAGTTGATTTTAAATTACACCACTTAGCTGCTTCTGTATAATTAGAAAAAACTTGACCGGTCTCAATACATTGAATTGACTGTCCCATTTTCATTTTCATATTTTGTTTCCATTCTTCTGTATGGTGAGTTCCATACATAGGATTGTTTTTTCCTAACTTACTTTTTCTTAATTTTTCTTTTGTTTCTTTGCTATGCCCTTTTCCTTGTGTTGGGGTTCCATGTTCTAAAATATATTTTTTTCTAGCTTCACTAATCCTTCTTTTTCCCTCTTCAGAAATATGATGATTTTTATCTTCTCGAGCTTTTCTTTGCTTCTCTATATACTCTTCATTTTTTCACAATTCTTTTGTTCTTTCAGACATAAATAATTTAAAATCTTTATTTTGTCATCTCTTTTTCATATTAAAACTTAATTTTTTTCTAGTCTCATCTGAAAAGGTTCTATTTAAACCTCCTTTTGATATATTATATCCAAAATTTTCTTCTGTCGATTTATATTTTTCGATATAATATTCCTCTCAATAATTAGCTTCTTCTAATGATATTTTTTCTTTTAATATTGCATGTTCAAAATTATCTCAACCATACTTTAATATAGCACTATAAAAATGTGGACACTCTATATATCCTTTTCCATTTTTTCACCTATATTCTGGTTTTTGACAAGTTTGACCAATATAGATTTTGCCATTTATTTTATTTTTGTGCATATAAATAGTATAATTATTCATTTTATTATATATTTCTCCTTTCTATTTTTCTATATAAATATAAAAAAGATATATAATAAATTATTTAACTTTAACCTGAAATTATTCTCTTTTTTTATCAATAGAAACAACTAATTTAGTTTTTTCAAGATTATTAGACAATTCTTCTATTATTTCACATCTGCGGCAGCTACCTCCTTTTAGGCAATTTTTACCACATTTAATACGCATTTCCGCAAATCTTGGAATAATATATTTATTATCTATATCTGAATTAAAATCTAGTATAATTTCATCTAATCGACCAAATCATTTTTTCTTTTGTTTATAAACATTATAATATATATCTATTTTTTTATCAACGTCATAAAATTCTATTACATCTATATATTCTTCATAAGCATTAATATCTTCTGGTCTAATGAAAAATTTTTTTATAGCAGAACTATCATTCCACTTCGATTGAGCTATATTTGGATATACTCTAACTTGTGTATTATACTGTGCGGCAATCGTATGAATTTTGTCAATTTCGAAAGCTAAATTTTCTACAATATAAATATCAGTTACTTGTATTTTAAGTAGACCAATAAAAATATCTCAATCGTTAACTTGAGTATCAAAAAAGAATTTAAAATTTGGCTTATTTTCTTTGACTTTATCAATGTAATAATTTCCATTAAATTTTATATAAACATTATTATATTTTTCACATAATTCAGTTAAAAATTTAAAATCAATATTTTCTTCTTTTATATATATATTAATTCGTTTATTTTTGTATTTTTCTAAAAACTCTAATAAAGTATTATCTTTACTATTATAAATAATAGTTCATTCATCTACATCATGAATGTATTTTGAATGTTCTGTATCTTTATTGTAATTTAAACAATATTTCATTTATATATCTCCTTATAGGATAAGAGGGCGGTAATAATATTCCACCCTATTATCTTTATTCACTCTTTATTTTATATGCTTTTATACTTCTTCCGTCTTCAGTTTTTACATCTTCTTTTTCAGCATCGCCATTCTTTACTAATTGAGTTAATCTTGCTATAACTTTTGCTTTTGTAATACTTTCATCTCCAATTTGAGCAGTTATATCATCTGCTGTTTGTAATTCATCTGTTAAAATTGATTTAACTCTATCTCTTAATTCATCTCCAGCTTTTTGTTTCTCTGTTGCTCTAATTTTTGCTTTTTCTGCTTTAACCTCAATTTGAGAAATTTGTTTATCTATAAATTCAATTAATTCATTTTTTCCTTCAACATCTACTTTTTCTACCATTTCTTTAATTAAAGTATAATAATCTTTTTTTGTCATCTTCTTTTCTTCCATTTTTTATATCTCCTTCCATTTCTTTTATAAGACAATTATATCAAAAAAATATGTTTAAGTCAACATAAGTAAACATAATCTTGATTAAGCAAACCTTTGCGCGGCATATTTTTTAATCTCTTGTTTTACTCTTATTTTATCTGAATCAAGCAAATGACTATCATCATATTCTAAACTAATTGTTTGTCTTTGAATATTAGATAATGAATTAATAACTTGTTTTAATTCATTAATTAACTTGTCTGCATCCTCATGACTTTGCATAGCCATCACATCAAAACCATTTAGATTTCCATTATAATATTTACTAGAATTAAAAGTTTTTGTAAAATGTTTTACATCAAAATCTTTGTATTGTTCTAACATAACTATCTACCTCCTTTATTTATATTATTATTTTATAATATTTTTTATTAAAAATCAATATGCTTTTTGATCTAAAATAATACATTCTTATATTGATTTTTAATAAAAAATATTATAAAATAATAATATAAATATTTAAACGCGCGCACGCGTGCGATATTTAATAATGAAGAAAATTGATGAAAGGAATATTTATCATGGAAAAAATGAATTTTGCAGAATGATTATATGAACAAGAGAAAAATAATGATAATATATTGGCGCCAAGTTTAAATTCACAATTAGCATTATCATTTTTAATAGATTATTTATTAGATGATAATTGGTATATAGATTATTCAGCTAGCGAAGGACAAAATAATGCTCATGCTGTTAACGAAATATTGACAAAATATTCAAAAAGATATAAAAAAGAAATAAAGAAAATAAGAAAGGATATACAAAATGGAAAATTATTTACAAGAGGAATATAAAAAATTTTGTAATAAATATGGAGAAGATAGAATATTATGAATTGCGGCAGCGCCTGGTTATGAAAGAATAAGTCTAGACCTTGCAATTAATACACCGGCAACCGCATGTTATTTACCAACAGAGGAAGAATTATATAATATAAATATATATGATAATAAAATAATAGATATTCGTACTCTTATATCTACTGCTATTGATACAAAAACATCATTATTTAATTCAATATTATCACCTTATAAAATAATTAATCCTAAATATAAAGAATATATTAATGATGAATTTTTTACTTATTTAAAGATAATAATTTTAGATAATGATGAATTAATTATAAATAAAATGAAAAATATTATAAAAAATATAATACAAGTAAATATAAATAATATTTCACAAGAGCAAGAAATAATAAATATATTAACAAAAACTGAATTAAAAGTATTATCTTTAATTATAAAAGATTTTAATGGTTTAAACAATGGAGATATTAAAGTAAATCAAGCAACAGAGCAATATAAAATATCCACTTCTGTATTCAGAACTTTATTCTATAAATTAAAAGAATATGGTGTTGCAGAGATAGATAGCCGCGGTGTAAAAGGAACTCATATAACTTTTAGAAATATATCTACATTAAAAAACTTACTTGATAAATAAAATAAATAAAAATATAATAAATATATAAAAAACAAAGGAGTTGATTATATGTTTAAAATTATATTACCAAAAATAAAATTAAATATTGAAAAATGGAAATGGAATAAGGAATACCGAATTTATGTATCTTCATTAGGTCATATAAAAAATGAATATAAACAAACCATACCTACTAAAATTAATAATAATGGTTATTGTATGATTCAAACTAATTATGGTTATAAATCTATCCATAGATTAGTTCTATTAACTTTTAAACCAATTCCAAATGCAGAAAATTTAACAGTAGACCATTTAAATCATAATAAAAGAGATAATTGTATTGATAATTTAGAATGGGTAACACAAAAAGAAAATTCAGAAAGAGCAATAAAAGATTTAATAAAAATAAAAAATATATATGATAATAATATAAATAATATTCAATATTATAAAATTCAATGTGAATCAAAAACATTTTCAACAATTCAAGAATCTATAGAATGGGTTATTAAAAAACAAGGAATAAATAAAAATAGCAATATTAATAATATAAATAAAGAAAAGATTGCAAAAAATATATGTAAAGCAATAAATAATAATTCATTATATTGTGGCAAGAGGTGGAAAATATTATATTAATTTAAAAGGAGGTTTTATTATGAGAGATATAAATAGAATTGATAAATTTTGTAATGAGTTAGCTAAATACTGGAAAAAAGTGCCAGATTGGAGATTTCGGTCAACTGTTAAATAATACATTAGGTAATAGAGATTTATTTTTCTATGAAGAAGATGAAATATTAGAGTTAATTAGATTATATTTTAAACAATAGGAAGGAGTAATTTTTAATGAAAAATAAAACTGCTAGAAAGATATTAGAAATTATATATGGTAGACAATGTTTCATTGAAGCGGCTGGTATTAGAATTCGTGGAGCTAAAACATTAGATAGAACTTTAACCTATCATCATATAATACCAGTTTCTCAAGGTGGATTAACAACTATTAGAAATGGAGCGGTTTTAGCTAGATATAATCATGATTGATTACATCAACAACCATTACATATACAAGATGAAATAAACGAAGAAATAGAAGATTATAAAATTCATTGTGATTTTGCTAAAATTATAATAAGAGAAAATGGAACAATTAATTTTGAAAGAATTGACGAAATTTTAGATGGTAGTATTCCACCATCTATAAAAGTTTATGATAACTCTATATTAAAACCAGCTCAAATTAGAAAATTAAGATACTTAAGAAGTCAAAAACAATATTTACAAGAAAAAGAAGAAGAAGAGGAGGAAAGATAAAATGATAAATAAAGAAACAGGTTTGCGTGAATTATGCTATGTAGTTAATATAGATGCAATAGAACCAATAATAGGTTCAGATAATTGCGAGGCTGCAGTTGTAGGTGGATGGAAAATAATGGTTAGAAAAAACACTTTTAAAGTTGGAGATAAAGCGGTATATTTTGAGATTGATTCAAAATTACCTGAAACGAAAGAATATGAGTTTTTAGCAAAAAAACATTATAAAGTAAAAACTCAAAAATATACATTCGGTGGAAAAGGTAATTTTATTTCACAGGGTTTATTAATGGCTTTTGATGATTGGGTAGATGAAGAAGGTAAAATTCCATCTTGGTTAGCTGCTTTAAATTTACAAAGAGCCAATGATATAGATATTACAGGTACTTTTTTAACAAACACACTTGGAGTAAAATACTCAGTTATAGAAGATAACAAAAGAAAAGCATCTGTTGATAAATATAAAAAAATGGCACAAAGACATTGGAAATTATTTAAACATAATAAAATTATTCAATGGTTATATGGGAAAAATTGGGGTAAAAAATTATTATTTTTCTTTTTAGGTAATAAAGCAGATATAAAAGCTTCGTTCTGGCCTGATTGGGTAATAAAAACTGATGAAGAAAGAGTACAAAATTTACCTCAACTATTTCCTCCAGATGATACTGAATGGTTTGTAACCGAGAAAATAGATGGAACATCAACGACTTTTACAATGAAAAGAGCGAAAAGAAACAAATATGATTTTTACGTATGTTCTAGAAATGTATGTTTTGATAAACCTGAAAAAGAACAAAAACTATTTTATGAAAATAATGTCTATACAGAAATGGCAATAAAATATAACGCAGAAGAAGTTTTAAAAAATATATTAGATATTCATAATGATATTGAGTTTGTTACTATACAAGGAGAGACATATGGAAAAGCAATTCAAAAAAGAGATTATGGTATGGATACTATAGATTTTAATGCATTTAACTTAATTTTTGGTTATAAAAATGGAGAAACAAAAAGATTTAATCCAAGAGAAATGAAAGAAATATTAACAAATACATACAATATACCCTGCGTTCCAATTTTAGATGAACATTTTAAATTACCAAATTCAATAGATGAAATGATAACTTATGCAGATGGAAATTCAAAAATAGATGGAGAGTATAGAGAAGGTGTTGTATTAAGAACCTCAGATGGAGTAAATTCATTTAAAGCAGTTTCAAATGAATATTTATTAAAAAAAGGAGAATAATTGTATAAAATAATCAGCAAATTAATTTTTGTTGATTATTTTTTTATTTTTTGATATAATTGTTATATAAAAGAAAAGGAGATGATGAAAGATATGGCAAAAGTAAGAAATATAAGTACACAGAGTAGATTTTTTTGTACTTGTTGTGGAAAGGAAGGTATGCCAATCCAAAGAAAAAAAGGTTCAGAAAGAGAAGCTGGACATTTAAAAAAATTATATTGTATTTATTGTAAAAAAGAAGTTAATCATGCGGAAGTCCGTGAAATAGGCGGTTATAATGAAGAGGATTTTAAACAAGAATATAATTTAGGTAGATTTGTTAATGGAAATAAAATAGCAATTAAAGATCTATCTGATTGTAGTTGTGAAAATTGTGAATATAATATAAATGGAAAATGTTGGAATTCTAATTTTTCTAATGATTGCGGTCATAGAATAAAAGAAAGTGAGGAATAAATAATGAAATATTATAAAGTAAGTGAAACAGATTTAAAATATTTAATAGAAAGTAGAGCAAGACTTGAAGCATTAGAAGCTGGTGGAGTAGATAATTGGTCTTGGTATTGTGATGCTAACTCAGATTATTTAGCAGATATGAAAGAAGAATATGATATACCAATGGAAGAGGATTTAGATTTTAAAGATATAGCTGATAAAGAAATTAAAAATTTTGAGGAGGTTTAGTATGGCTAAATTATTTTTAATGATGCGGGATTCCACGGTTCAGGAAAAACAACTTGGATTAAAAGACAGTTAAAAGAAAATGATATTTATATATCTAGAGATGAAATAAGATTTAGTTTATTACAAAATGATGAAGATTACTTTAAATATGAAAATGAAGTATTTAAAATTTTTTGTAATAAGATAAATGATGCTTTAACAAATCCAAAAATTAATAGAGTATTTGCAGATGCAACTCATATAAATACTAATTCAAGAACAAAAGTATTAAATAGACTTTACATTCAGCCAGATGAAATAAATGTCATTTGGCTTCAAACTCCATTAATGGTATGCTTAGAAAGAAATGCTACTCGAGAGGGTCGCGCAGAAGTACCAATGGAAGTCATTAAAAATATGTATTATAGTTTAGAAGAGCCATCTAATAAAGAAAATATTGATTATTTATATATAATTAATAATAGATACAAAACAATAAAAAAAATATGGCTAAAAGAATATGACTTTGATGGATTTGTATTTTAAGGAGGTATTATATATGGATAAAGATAATATAACTGAAGATTTATTACCGTGTCCTTTCTGCGGTGGAGATGCTTATATAAAAAGTTGTAATAAACGTTTATATATAGATTGTGTGCATAAAAAATCATGTAGTTGTCATCCAAGTACTTGATTATATAGTGAAAAAAATATTTATAAACAAATAGAATTATGGAATAGGAGGGCATAAAATGAATAGAGAAGAATATATAAGAGACGGCTTACAAAATCATTTGGAGGAGTTTCAAAAAACATATCCAAACTTAGAGCTATTTGGAATTTTTATTCAAGGTTCTCAAAATTATGGTTTAGATATCTATACAGACAATTATAAATCTGATATAGATACAAAAGCAATAATAATTCCGTCTCTTGAAGATGTAGTTATGAATAAGAAGCCTATATCTACAACTCATATTTTATCTAATAACGAACATTTAGATATTAAAGATATTAGATTATATTTTGATAATTTCAAGAAACAAAATATTAATTTTGTAGAAATATTATTTGCTTGTGATTATATAATTAATCCAAAATACGTTGATTTATTTAACGTATTAAAAGAAAATAGAGAATCAATAGCTCATTATAATACTAATCAAGCATTAAGATGTATGTCAGGTATGAGTATGGAAAAAAAGAAAGCTTTAACCCATCCATATCCTACACTACTTGACAAAATAGAAAAATATGGATATGATGGTAAACAATTACATCATATCATTAGAATGTTTGATTTTATTACAGCATATAGTAATGGAGACACTTTTGAAAGTGCTTTAAAATATCAACCGCATAAAAAAGAAATGATGAAAGCTAAAATGAGTGAATATACTTTAAAAGAAGCGTTAGAATTGGCAGAGTTTTTTGATAGTAATACCAAAAACATAAAAGAAAAATCATTAAAAGAAAAAGATGAAATAAATAAAGATGCATTAGATATTTTAAATAAAATTCAATATGAAGCAATAAAAAGAAAAATTCGAGAGGAGGTAATATAACATGATATATTTTACATCAGATTTACATTTTTGTCATAATAAACCATTTTTATATGAACCAAGAGGTTTCAATTCAATAGAAGAACATGATGAAACCGTTATAAAAAATTGGAATAGTGTTATTACAAATGATGATGAAGTTTATATTTTAGGAGATTTAATGTTAAATGATAATGAAAATGGAATTAAAAAATTACAGCAATTAAAGGGAAAAATTCATATAGTACTTGGAAATCATGATAGTTCAGTTCGTCAAGACATTTATAAAGTATTATTTAATGAAGTATCTTATGCAACTATGATTAAAATTGATAAACAACATTATTTTTTAACACATTTTCCATCTCTTTGTGCAAACTATGATGACAAACCTTATCATAACCATATTATAAATCTATCTCGGTCATACCCACAAAAAAGATAAATTTCATTTTGAAGATAATCCTTTTTGTTATAATGTTGCTCTTGATGCTCATAATTGTTACCCAGTGTCTATTGAACAGATTAGTAAAGATATACATAAAAAGGTAGAAGAGCTATATAAAATCAAAGTACAAAAAGAAAAGGAAAACTAAAAATTAATAAAATATGTAAAGGAGAATAGATATATATGAAAATTCAAATGAAAACAATTGAATCAGAATATAATGAAAAAACAGGAGTTTCAAAAGTAACAGTTGCTACAGATTTAGGTTTAATTACCGCTTATGCTTACTTACATCCTGATGATAGAGATATAGCTTCTAGTTTTGCGGGATGTCGTTATGCAGAAATGAGAGCTGGTATTAAATATATGAAAGAGAAAGTAAAAATATCTAAATATCAGTTAGAGCCATTAAAAAGAATATATAATGATTTATCGCAGAAAAAATATTATAATAAAAATAATAATGGTGCTAAAATGTTAGAAAAAGAAATATATAAATTAGAAGACGGTATTGAAACATATAAAACCAATATAAAAACTTTAAATGAAAGACTACAAAAGGCAATAAATTCGAGAGATGATATGATTAAATATATAAAAAATATAGTAGATAAACAAGGTAATAAATAAATTACCTTGTTTATTAATATAAGGAGGAAAAGATGATAGAAATTTATACAGATCGGAAGCGCAAGAAATAATGGTTCTGAAAATAATATGCGGCGGTTGAGGTGTAGCAGTACTAATCCCGAATGAAAATCGGTAACCGGTTACCGCATTGATTATATACATAGTGGTAAAGAAATAAATACAACTAATAATCGTATGGAATTAACTGCAATACTTTATGCTCTTGAGCTAACTCAAACCAAATATAGAGGAGAAAAGTGTATTATTAAATCTGATTCAGCCTATTGTGTTAATATGTTTAATGATTGAATATATAATTGGCATAGGAACAATTGGGTTAGACCTAAAAATCAATCTATTGAAAATTTAGATTTAGTAAAACAAATATGGGAATATTGTAAATTAGAATGACCTAGTTTTACAGTTGAGAAAGTTCCTGGACATTCAGGAATATTAGGTAATACTATTGCAGACCTATTAGCTACTGGTAATGATAAAAAATTAGAAGAAATTTTTTCAAAAAATGAATATTAATCCTAGTGAAAGTTGTTTTTTTGACTTACAATAAAAAATATGATATAATTATAATAAATAAAAAATAAGAAAGGAGAACTTTTAGTGGATAATAAATTATATACAAAGGATTCAATCGAAAGTTTAGACCCGCTTCAATTCACTCGTTTAAGACCTGGAGTTTATGCAGGAGATACAACCTATTCAACACAATTATTGGTTGAAATTGTATCGAATGCGGTAGATGAGTTTAGATTAGGTCATGGAAACAAAATTGAAGTAACTATTGATAAAGATATAGTAATAGTAAGAGATTATGGTCAAGGATTTTTAGTTAACGAAATAAGAGATGATGGAAAAACAGTTCTTGAAGCTGCATTCAGTGTTCTTAATACTTCAGGAAAATATCGTGAAGATGGTACTTATGAGGGAACTTCATTAGGTTCTTTTGGTATCGGATCTAAAATTACAACTTTTTTAAGTCATGAATTGCATGTTTGTAGTTGGAGAGATAATAAAATGGAATCTATCACTTTTATAGAAGGTGTCTTTGAAGATAGAATTATTCAAGATAGTCCTCCTGTCTCTAAATTTGGTAAATCTGGAACAGAAGTTTCTTGGAGACCAAGTGAAGAATTCTTTACACATACAGAAGTAGAAATATCAAAAATAAAAGATTTATTTAAAGTAATATCTTGTTTATGTCCAGGATTAACTATCTTATTAAATGACAATGGAAAAGAAGAAATATTTAATTCTAAAAATGGATTAAATGATTTAGTAGATGAAGCAGTAAAAAATAAAGAAATAATTAAAAATAGATTTAATATGAAGTTTGAAGAAGGTAAAAATAAAATGGATATGGTGCTAACATACACTTCAAATTATTCACTAAATCTAATTCCTTACGTTAATACAGGTCTTACAGAGAAAGGACCTCATATAACTCAAATTAAAACTATCATAACAAGAGAGTTTAATAAATTTTTTAGAGATAAAAGATGGTTAAAAGAAAAAGATGAAAATTTAACTGGAGATGATATTCAAGAAGGAATGTATATAGTATTTAATATTACTGCTCCTAATATCGCATATGATGCTCAAGTTAAATCAACAGTAACTAAAATAGATATGACACCTTTTACTCAAGTATTAGCAGATAATCTACAAATATGGTTCAATAGTAATGAGAAAGAAATAAAAACTATATTTGATAAAGCGGCAGCCGCAAAAAAAGCTAGAGAAGCAGCCAAAAATGCAAGAGAAAGAGTAAGAGAAACAAATAAGAAAAAAGAAAAGGCATTAAAATTTGATAGTAAACTTGCAGATTGTTATTCAAAAGAAAGAGAAAAATGTGAAATATATATAGTAGAGCGGAGATAGTGCATCAGGAAATTTAAAATCAGCTCGTAATAATGAATTTCAAGCAGTAATGCCTGTTAGAGGAAAAATTATTAATTGTGAAAAAGCTACCTTAGAAAAAATACAAAAAAATGCAGAAATAATGACAATGATTGATGCTTTTGGATTATATATAGATACTAAAACAATGAAAGTAACTTATGATAAAGATAGTTTAAGATATGGAAAGATTATAATTATGAGTGATGGAGATGTAGATCGGAGCCCATATTAAGAACTTATTTTATACTTTTATATGGAATTTCTGTCCACAATTAATTGAAGATGGATATATATATGCAGGAGTTCCACCATTATATAAAATTACAATAGGAAAAGAATATAAGTATATTAAAAACGATGAAGAATTAGAAAAATTTAAAAAGACAATAGGTGATAAAAAAATAACTGTTAACAGAATGAAAGGTTTACGGAGAAATGTCTGTGGATGAAACTGAAGAGACATTAACAGATCCTAATAATAGAATTTTAAAACAAATAACAGTTGAAGATGCGGCAGCCGCAGATAAGTTATTTAATGATTTAATGCGGAACTACCATTATTGCTAGAAAAGAGTTTATTAAAGAACATAGTAAAGAAGGAGGATTGTACAATGCAGAATAATAATAAAAATTTTAAATTATTGTGGTCGTCAGATTCTCATTATGGACAATCTCGTTTTGAATTATCTACAGAAAAAAGTGATTCCTTGACAAAAAAGTGGGAACAATATTTAAATAATCCAAAAGATTTTTACCTTCGTTATGAACCTACAGGAGATTATTTTAATCATGAAGACAGTATTAAATTAATTCATTGTTATATGTGCACTGCTTTACAGATAAATAACTATGAAAAATACTGTTTAGCATGTGAATATTTTCCTAGTCATTCAAAGATAAATAAAAAAATAAAAAATGATGAATATGAATGGGGGAAGAGATGGAATGAATAGTAATGATATAATAAATGAACTAAGTACAAATTTTATCGAATATGCTGTTGCTTGTAATACAGATCGTGCAATTCCAGATGCAACAAGTGGTCTTAAACCAGTCCATAGAAGAATATTATGGGGAGCATATGAAAAGGGTTATATATTTAATAAACCTCACGTAAAATCAGCAAAAATAGTTGGAGATGTAATGGGAACTTATCATCCACATGGAGACTCATCTATTTATGGTGCTCTTGTTAGATTATCTCAACCTTGGATTATGAGATATCCTCTTATAGATTGGCATCGGTTCAAATGGTAATATTGATGGGGATGGACCAGCCCATATGCGTTATACTGAAGCAAGACTTTCAAAACTTGCAGAAGATGGTATGTTATTTGGAATAAAGAAAAGAAATGTAGATTTTATTCCAAATTATTCAGAAGATGCTGAAGAACCAATTACATTACCTGCCATATTTCCTAATTTATTATGTAATCCAAATACAGGTATAGGTGTTGCTATGGCTTGTAATTTCGCACCTCATAATTTAAAAGAAGTAGCTGCCGCAATTCATGATTATGTGGATGGTAAAGAACCTATGTTACCTGGACCAGATTTTCCAACAGGAGGAATAATAATTAATAAAGATGATATTCCTGCAATTATGAATACTGGACATGGTAGCGTAAAAGTTAGAGCTAAATATAAAGTAGAAAAACAAAATTTAGTATTTTATGAAATACCCTATGGAACATCTACTGAAGCACTTATTGCAGAAATAGGTAAAATAGCAGAAGAAGAAATTGCTGATATTATAAATATTAGAAATGAAAGTAATAAAAAAGGATTAAGAATTGTTATCGAGTGTAAAAAAGATGCTAATCCAGATTCAATAGCTATGAAATTATTTACAAAGACTAATTTACAAACTAGTTTTTCATATAATCAAGTAGCTTTAGTAAATAAAACTCCAACAGAAGTTAACTTAAAAGATTGTATAAGAATATATTTAGAACATAACGTACAATGCTTAATAAAAGAATGTAAATTTGATTTGCAGAAGGCGGAGGCTCGTCTAGAAATAGTAGAAGGATTATTAAAAGCATTAAAAAATATAGATACTATTATTACATTCATTAAAAAATCTGAGTCAAGCGTAGCCGCAAAAGATGGATTAATAAGTGAATTTGGATTTACTGAACCTCAAGCAAAATCTATTGTAGCTATGAGATTAGGTAGCTTAGCAAAACTTGAAGGCGTTGAGCTTAATAATGAAAAAGCTAAATTATTAGCAGATATAAATGAATTAAATAAAATATTAGGTTCAGAAAACGAACAATTAAATATAATTTTAAATAGATTAGATGATTTAGTTAAAAAATATGGAGATAATAGAAAAACTGAATTAGCACAAATTGATATGCCTAAAGAAGAAAAAGAAATAGCTCAAGTTATTCCAGAAGATGTAGTTGTTATGTTATCTCAAACTGGAGATATTAAAAGAATACTTAAATCTAGTTTTAGAACACAAAGAAGAAATGGTAAGGGTATTAAGACAACAGATGATGCAACTATGGCGCTAATAAAAACTAATACTATTGATGCTTTATTATTATTTACTAATAAAGGAAAAATGTATAGAATAATAGTAGATAATATTCCAGTTGGAACCAATGTATCAAAAGGAGTGAATGTTTCTACTCTAATCAATTTAGAAATAGATGAAAAAGTAATTGCTATAACTAATTTAGCAAGAGAAAATAATAATAAATATGTTGTATTTATTACAAAAAATGGTTTGTTAAAGAAAACATCAATAGAAGAATATACTAAAACCAAAAGAACTACTGGTATTACAGCAATTAATTTAAAAGAAGGAGACAGTATCGCTAATATTGAGCTTATGGATGAAGAGGACATAATTCTAATAACTAAAAAAGGTTATTCAATTCGTTTTGAAACTAAAGATATTGCGGCAATAGGCAGAGTTACTGCAGGAGTAAAAGCTATAAAATTAACTGATGGAGATGAGGTTTTAGTAGGATTGCCTATTAGAAATAATAAAGAAACAGTTGCAGTATTCAGCGCTTATGGAAACAGTAAAAAAACTAAGATTGAAGAGTTTCCGCTTCAAGCTAGAGCAGGAAAAGGTGTCACTATATATAAAATAACTCCAACAACAGGTAATATTATAGGAGCAACCATGGTTAATGATGAAGATAATGTATTATTGGTTGGCAAATCTTCTATATGTATTGCGGCAACCGATATTCCTTTACTAAGTAGAACTGCAGTAGGAAATTTAATGATCCAAAATGGTCAGTTAAATTCAATAACAAAAATTTAGAAAGGAGAAAAATATATGGAAACGCATGAATATGTAGTTCAAGGTTCAAAAGAAAATTTAGTTACTATTGAAATTCCTTTTGAAGAATATAAAGAATTATTAATAATAAAAGGTAAATATGAAGAGTTGAAATCTCAAAAAGAAAAAACACAAACAATAAATTGAAATCCAAGTCATACAAAAGACTTTCCTACCTTAACACAACCAATTATTACATACGGAGATAAATCGAATGAGCCATTACCTGAATCGCCATATAAAATCACTTGTTAAGAATAACAAGTGATTTTTGATTTTTTATTTATTTTATTATATAATATTAATATATAAATAAAGGAGATGAAATAAATGCAAAATTATGAAAATGAAATAAGAGAATTAATAAATAAGATAAATTATTATACAAAATACTACGATATGGGACAAAGCTTGATATCTGATAAAGAATGGGATAATTTATATTTTAAATTAGTTGCTCTTGAAAATAAAACTGGTATTTATTTTGAGGATAGTCCTACGCAAAGAATTAGTTATCAAGTAGTAAATAAATTGAATAAAGTAGAACATTCACATCCTATGTTATCTCTTGATAAAACAAAAGATATAAATGTTATTAAATCTTTTGTTGGAAATAAAGATTATATAATTATGGCTAAAATGGATGGATTAACTTGTTCATTAACTTATGAAAATGGATATTTAGTTAAGGCAGAGACTCGTGGGAACGGATTTATTGGAGAAGATATATTACATAATGCTTTACAAGTAAAAAATATTCCCAATAAAATTGAATATAAGGATAGAATAGTCATTGATGGTGAGATTATTTGTACTTATGAAAATTTTAAACCTTTTGAAAAAGAATATAAAAATCCTAGAAATTTTGCGAGTGGCTCAATTAGATTATTAGATAGTAAAGAAAGTGCAAAAAGAAAATTGTCTTTTATTGCTTGGGATTTAATTGAAGGAAAAGAAATAGTAAATTATACTAATCAAAAATGGATACAAGGGAAAGAAAATTTATTTGATAAATTAATTGCATTAAGACTATTAAATTTTGATATAGTTCCTATGACAATCAATAAAGATGATATTTCAATAGAAGAAGAGATAGAAGATATAAAAGAAGATTGTACTAAAAAAGGTTATCCAATAGACGGGTTAGTTTTTAAATATAATTATTGTGATGAATATAATGCTGCTGGACGCACAGATCATCATTTTAAAGGCGGATTGGCCCTAAAATTCTACGACGAAGAATATGAAACCATTTTAAAAGATATAGAATGGACTATGCGGAAGAACTCGGTCAATTAACTCCAGTAGCTATATTAGAACCTATTAATATTAATGGAACAGAAATATCAAGAGCAAATTTACATAATATAAGTATTATGAAAGAGTTAGGTTTAAGTCATTATAATTGTAAGGTTAATGTATATAAAGCGAATCAAATAATACCTCAAATTTCTCAAGTGGTTGCTGATGACAGTCAAGAAATAATTATTTACCCATGTAAATGTCCAATTTGTGGAGAGCCTACCTCTATCCATAGAGATAATGATAGCGAAGTATTGTTTTGTGATAATCCAAATTGTCAAGGTAAATTAATTAATAAAATTGAACATTGGGGCTCTAAAAAAGGATTGGATATAAAAGGATTGTCAAAAGCAACCTTAGAAAAATTGATAAATTGGGGGTGGATTAATAGTATCTCAGATATATATAGATTACAACAGTGGGAGAAGGAATGGAAAAACAAGCCAGGTTTTGGTGCAAAGTCTGTATCTAATATATTGCAAGCAATATCAGAAAGTAGTAATACAGACCTCGAGTCCGTCATCAGTGCTGCAGGTATACCACTTATTGGAAGAACAGTTGCTAAAGATATTTCCGCAAGATTTCCTACATACAATCAATTTAGAGAAGCTGTCAAAGGGAGTTTTGATTTCTCAGAATTAAACAATTTTGGATATGAAATGAATAAATCATTAAAAAACTTTGATTATACTGAATTAGATTATATCGTAAACAATTTTTTAATTATAAAAGAAAATAAAGAAGAGAGAAAGGAACAAAAATTAGAAGGTCTTACATTTTGTGTGACGGGTAAGCTTATTAATAAAGACAGATGGAAAAATAGAGATGAATTATCTAATTTTATAACATCATTAGGCGGAAAAGTTGTTGGAGCAGTATCTCCAAATATAGATTATTTAATAAATAATGATAAGGAATCTACTTCAAGCAAAAATCTTCGTGCAAAAGAGCTAGGTAAACAAATTATTGATGAGCGAACCTTTATAGATATGTTTGATTTATAAAAAATTTTTTGTTATAATAAATATAGAAAATGAATAATACAGAAAAAATAAAAGAGTTAGCGAAACAGATTTATAAATTAGAAAAAGAGTGCCAGGCTCGGTAATAATGTTCAGGAGAATGTGCATAAAATAGAGCAACTTACTCAATCTCTTTCGCTAGAAGAAATGCTTATAATAGATACCTATATAACAACAAATGAAAATTTTTTGACAAAATAAAAATTTTGTGTTATAATATATCTATACAAAATAAATATATAAAATAAAAAGGAGAGAAAAAATTATGTTAAAACCAAATAGTAAAACAGTATATGAATTCGTAAAGGCTAATAATGGAAAGAACATTACAGCAGCTGATATTGCAGAAGGAACAGGATTAGAAACAAAACAGGTTAATGGAATTGTTACATCTGCTTTCCAAAGAAAAGGATTAATGGAGAGAGTTCCTGCAGAGATAGAAGTAACTGATGAAAATGGAGAAACAAAACATAAATCAGTTAAATTCATTAGATTAACTGAAGCTGGATTAGCATTTGATCCAGATGCAGAAGATAAAGCTGAATAATAAAATATAAAGTAGAAAAAGAGCGGAGGAGGAAATCCTTCGTTCTTTTATTTTAGAAAGGAATATTATATATGTATTGATTATTATTGTTATTATGTTTATGTATTTCTTGTTTATTATTTTATTTATATTCTAAAGAAAAACAAAAGAATAAAGAGATTTTTAATATAAATGAAAAAATTATTATAAAAAATAAAGAAATAGAAAATAGAAATAAAGATTTACTTAATAAACAAAATGATATTCAAAAAAATATAGAACAAAAACAACAAGCTCTGAATCAGATAGCGCAATCAATTGAAAATTCTGAACAAATATCAAAAAAAGCATTTGAAAATTATATAGATGTATTAGATATAGAATATAGTAATAAAGAAAAAGAATATCAACAGTCATTAGAACTATTAGATGAAAGCTATGGAGAAATTCAGAATAAATTAATTGCGGAAACTGATAGAATTCGTGAAGATTTAGATAAAATTTCTACAACACGTGCCGCCGCAATTCAAGCACAACTAGAAGAAGAAAAAATACAACAACAATCAGAATACTATTCTCTATCTATTGATAATATAGATAAACGAGAAGTAAAAATATTACAATCTATTGAAAATGAACTTAGAGATCCACGTCCAATTCGTATGATTATATGACAAACATATTATTCTAAAAAAGCAAACGATTTGGCAGCTAGAGTATTAGGTCCTAATGAAAAATGTGGAATATATAAAATTACAAATAAAAATAATAAATTATGTTATATAGGGCAAAGTAAAAAAATAAGAGAGCGTTGGCGTGAACATATGAAATGCGGTCTTGGAATTGATACACCTGCCGCAAATAAACTATATCAAGCAATGATAAAAGAAGGTATTGATAATTTTACTTTTGAATTATTAGAAGAATGTTCTTCACAACTTTTAGATGAAAAAGAGACTTTTTACATATCTTTATATAACTCTTATGATTATGGTTATAATAGTAATCGTGGTAATAAAAAAGTTTAATTGATTTATTAAATAAAAAATGTTATAATATAATTAGAAAGTAAGTAAGGAGGGAATGAAAAAAATATGACTTTAAAAGATTTTTTAAATGAACTAGATAATCTACAAATTGAAGATCAATTAAGTGAGGCTGGTTTAGATTTTTTTAATCAATTAAAAGAAAAGTCTAATAATACTTTTACTGAGAATGGTAAAAAAATATTGCGTTGTATGCAACAAAATTCAGAAAAATATCAAACTTTTAATTCAAAACAAATTGGTGAATTATTATTTATGTCACCACGTTCTGTCTCAGGCTCTATAAAGAAATTAATAAATGAAGGATATTGTGAAAAAATAAATACTAATCCTGTCACATATAAGATAACAACGTTGGGTAAGGATATTCAACTTGACTAAATAAAAATTTTTTGATATAATATATTTATATATTGATTAAAAGTGAAAAAAAAGTAAAAAGGAGAGAAAAGTAAGTATGAAAAAAATGATTAATAATGAAAGAATAGAAGGTCGTATTTATCAACATAATTTAGTAAAGAAAACTGTTCAAAATCAAACTTCAGCAAATTATGGTAAAGAATTTATTTCTGGAAATATTGAAGTTGCTGTTGATGAAGAAGGATTAATAATTATTCCAGTACATTTTACTTATGTGGTAGAACAGACAAGTTCAGGAAATAAAAATGCAACATATGCTAATTTAGATAAAATTATAAACGGTGGAAAAACTTGGATTACAAATGGAAAAGATGAAGCTTTGAAAGTAAGAATAGATACAGCGTTGGCAGTTAATGATTTTTACACTCAAGATGATAGACTAGTATCTACGAAAGTAAATGAAGGTGGATTTGTTTCTTTTGTTTCAGAGTTATGTCCAGAGAATGAAAGAAATACATTTACAACTGATATGCTAATTACTGGTACAACAAGAATTGAAGCAGACCCAGAAAGAAATATAGAAAAAGATTATGTATTAGTTAAAGGTGCTGTATTTAATTTTAGAAATGCTTTACTTCCAGTTGATTTTATTGTAAGAAATGAAGAAGGAATGAATTATTTTGAAGATTTAAATGCATCCCAAAATGAACCAGTATTTACAAAAGTATGGGGAAAAATTCATTGCGGTTCTATTGCAAATGAAGTAAAAGAAGAAACTGCTTTTGGAGAAGAATCTATTAGAACTTTTGAAAGAAAAATTAGAGAATGGGTAATTACAGGAACTTCTAAAGTTCCATATGAATTCGATGATGATACTACATTGACAGCTGCAGAAGTTCAAAAAGCTATGCAAGATAGAGAATTAATGCTAGCAGATACAAAGAAACGTAGTGATGAGTATAAAGCTCAAAAAGCTGCAGGAACAACTTCATCACCTGCCTCAGTAACAACCGTAGCTACAAAAGGAACATTTAATTTCTAGTAAACTTTTTTAGAGAAGGAAAAATTTCTTCCTTCTCTGATTAGAATAAATAAGTAAAGGAGAATAAAAATGCCAATAGATTTGCAAAAACTAAAACCTCATAAGATTAGTCGCGATTTAAGTGGATATATTACTTATATATACCGGGGCACCTAAGATTCGGTAAAACTACATTAGGAGCACAAATGCCTAAACCTCTACTACTTGCTTTTGAACGTGGATATAATGCGATAGAGGATATTATTGCTCAAGATATTACTTCTTGGTCAGAGGTAAAACAAGTAGTAAGAGAATTAAAGAAACCTGAAAATAAAGAAAGCTTTTCAACAATTATTATAGATACAGTAGATGTTGCCGCAACATATTGTGAAAAATATATATGTGGACAAAATGGAGTTAATGCATTGGGTGAAATTCCTTATGGTCAAGGTTGGACTTTACTTAAAAAGGAATTTGAAGATGTATTTAGAACTATTGCCCAACTAGGATATGCAGTTTATTTTATTGCTCATTATAAAGAAGGTAGCTTTAAGAAAACTGATGGAACAGAATATTCAATTATTAGACCATCTGTATCAGATACTTATAATAGAATTATTGAAAACATGGCAGATATCTATGGATATATGTATGCCGATGCAACAGATGGAATATCAACAAGAAAAATTAGACTTCGTTCTCAAGATGGTTCAGTAATGTGCGGTTGCCGCTTTAAATATATGGCAGAAGAAATTCCTGCAGATTACAATTCATTAGTAAAAGCTTTAAATGAAGCTATTGATGTAATTGCAAAAGAAAAAGGTGCTGATTCAGTAACAACTGAAAAGAATGAGTTTAAAATAGAAGAATTAGATTTTGATGTCATAAAATCAAAATTTGAAAACATAGTTAGAAAAATTATTTCTTCTCATAATGAGAAAGAGATGGAAGAAATTTGGACACCGAAAATTACTCAAATTACTGAAAGATATTTAGGTAAAGGTAAAAAAGCTAGTCAATGCACAAGAGATCAAGTTGAACAATTAAACTTAGTAACTCTTGACTTAGAAGATTTAATAAAATAGATTACAAAGAGAAGATATCTAAATATAAGTATATCTTCTCTTTTTGATTTTTAAATAAAAATATATTATAATATAAGAGAAAGAAGGTGTATATACAATATGGCACATTTTGTTATTTGTAAATATTGCGGAATTAGATTCGATAGAGATATAGAACCTGCGATAGAGGTCAGTTATCATCGCTATGCACATAAATCCTGTGCAGAAAAAGTAGATGCAACAATTCCGCAAGATGAAAAAGACTATAATAATTTAGAAAATTATATAAAAAAATTATTTAATGTAAAGACAGTTAGTGCTAAAACAAAAAAACAAATAAGAGACTTTAGAGAAGAATATGAATATAGCTATACTGGTATTTTAAAAACATTATATTGGTGGTATGAAATACAAGGTCATACTACAGAATTAGCTCATGATGGAATAGGTATAGTACCTTATATTTATAGTGATGCAGAAAAATATTATTATACACTTTATTTAGCAAAAATTGTTAACGATAGAATTAGAGATTATAAACCTAAAACTGAAGAAATAGAGATTCCATCTCCGAGAGTTTCTACTCAGCCACTTAAATTATTTAAATTAGATGAAGAAAAATAGGAGGGTCAGTAATGGCAGAATATATAGATACAACATCAATAATTCAAGTAATAGGATGTATTTATCAAAATCCTAATTTATTAGATGATGAAAAATATTTTTTCAATGAAGATGACTTTACGCAAGAGTTTCATAAAATATTATTTGGTTCAATTTATAATTTACATGCTCTTGGAGCAAAAGAAGTAAGCATCAATACAATAGAAGACTATTTGAAAGATAGATCAAAAAGTTTGGCTATTTATAAAACATATAAAGGAAATGAATATTTACAAAAAATAAGTGAAAATATACGATTATCTACTTTTGATTATTATTATCAAAGAATGAAAAAAATGACATTGTTACGTATGTATAATCACGCAGGAGTAGATTTAAGTTGGTTATATGATATTAATAATATCTTAGATATAAAAAAGAAACAAGCTCAGGAAGATTGGTTAGATAACACATCTCTTGATTCAATAGCAGATTTAATTGATAAAAAAATTACTGAAATAAGAATGAAATATGTTGATGACTCAAATGAAGATTTTGTTCAGGCTGGGGAAAGAATGGATGAATTAATTGAAAATTTACAAAAAAGACCTGAAGTTGGTTACCCTATGTATGGACCTCTTATTAATACAATTACTAGAGGTGCACGTTTAAAGAAATTTTATTTAAGATCTGCAGCAACTGGTGTTGGAAAAACTCGTAGTATGATTGCTGATTCTTGTTCAATAGCTTGTGATAAAATATATGATTCAGCTCAAGAAAAATGGATTGAAAATGGAACAAAAGAACCTACAATGTTTATTACAACAGAGCAAGAGGTAGATGAGATACAAACTATGATGTTAGCATTTTTATCAGATGTAAATGAAAATCATATTATATATAACGCTTATGAACCAGGAGAATTAGAGCGAGTATTATATGCAGCAGAACTTATTAAAAAATGTCCATTATATATTAAAAAGCTACCTGATTTTTCAATGAAAGATATAGAAAATACTATAAAATTTGGTATTCATGAATGAGATGTTAGATACATCTTTTTTGATTATTTACATACATCAATGAAAATCTTAAGCGAAGTAACTTCTAAAACAGGTATAAAAGGATTGAGAGAAGATAATGTTTTATTTATGATTTCAATTAAATTAAAAGATATATGTAATGAATATGGAGTTTTTATTCTTACAGCTACTCAACTTAACGCGGATTACACTACCGCTCAACAATATGACCAAAATTTATTACGTGGTGCAAAATCAATAGCTGATAAAATAGATTGTGGTTTAATTATGTTAAAAACAAGTAAAGAAGATAAAGAAGCATTAAGAGAGGTTATAGCTAGATTTAAATTTGAAGAACCTGTAATTAAAATTTCAGTTTATAAAAATCGTAGAGGTCAATATAAAGATATTTTATTATGGTGCAAAGCTAATCAAGGAACTTGCCGCGTTATACCTATGTTCTGTACTGACTATAATTATCAATTAATAGATTTACCAGATTTAAAAATTAATGTATCAACAAAATTACAAGCTTCTGCCTTTTAAAATACTTCTAGTTGATTATATTAACAAAATATTATATAATTAATAAAAGGAATTAAATAAAATGGATAATTTAAAAGAATGGTCTGAAAGTATAAAAAACAGTTTGACATTAGAACAAATAAAAGATTTATTATATGCTCTTGGCGGAGATCCGCAGTTAAAAGAAGATTGTATTATATCTAGAACAATTTGTCATGGTGGTCATCAGCATAAATTATTTTATTATGATAATACAAAATTATTCAGATGTTATACTGAATGCTCTGATACTTTTGATATATATGATTTAATTATAAAAAATAAAAAAAATGAAGGTATTAACTTTACATTATATAAAGCTATTCAATTTGTAGTTACTTTTTTTAATTTGACATTTTCTACTGAAAATTTTTCATTTGATAACGAAGAAATAAGTGATTGGCAAATTCTTAATAAATATGAACGAAATAGTTCTAAAGAAAAGCAAGAGAGGATAGTTGAGTTTAAATTTTATGATAATAAAATTTTAAAATATTTACCAAGACCAAAAATACCTATGTGGTTGAGAGAAGGTATATCGCAAGAAGCCATGAATAATTGCGGGATTGCATTTGATCCAGTTTCATGGGGAATAGTAATTCCGCATTATAATATAGATGGAAAGTTAATTGGTATTAGAGAAAGAACTTTAATCAAAGAAGAAGAAAACAATGGTAAATATAAACCTGCAATACTAAATTATCAAATGTATAATCACCCATTAGGTTTTAATTTATATAATTTAAACAATAGTAAAGATAATATAAGAAAAATAAAAAAAGCAATTATATTTGAGGGTGAGAAAAGTTGTTTATTATATCAATCTTATTTCGGTATGGATAATGATATAAGTGTTGCTGTGTGCGGAAGTAATTTAACGAATTATCAGGTTCAACTTTTAAAAAATTTAGACGTAGATGAAATAGTCATAGCATTTGATAAAGATTTTGAAAAAATAGGGGATGATAGATGAAAAAATCAAATAACACTATTAAAAAATATTAATATAAAATATTCTAAATATATACAAATTTCTTTCTTATGAGATAAAGAAAATAATATTTTATCTAAAAAAAAGTCAAGCCCAATTGACGAAGGAAAAGAAAAATTTATAGAATTATTTAAAAGGAGAGTAACTTTATAATGGGTAAATTGTTAGACTTAACTGGAAAACATTTTGGCAGATTAACTGTAATAGACAGAGCTATTAATGAGGGAAAAGAAGTTCAGTGAAATTGTATCTGTGAATGTGGAAATAAATGTATAGTAAAAAGAAGAGATTTACAAACCGGTCATACTATGAGTTGTGGATGTCTTAGAAAAGAAAATACAATCAAGAATAATAAAAAATTAAAAATGAAAGATTTAACTAATAGAAAGTTTGGTATGTTAACTGCAATAGAACCATTAAACACAAGAGACTATGGGTGTATTGTTTGAAAATGTAAATGCGATTGTGGAACTTTTACTAATGTTAGAGGGACATTATTAACTCAAGGATTAATTCAATCTTGTGGATGTCAGAAATCTAAAGGAGAATTATTCATTAAAAATTGACTTTTTAAAAATAATATCCCTTTTGAACAAGAAAAAACTTTTGATACTTGCCGTTTCCCTGATACAAATTTCTTAGCTCGTTTTGATTTTTATATAAATAATTCTTTTATTATAGAATATGATGGAATACAACATTTTATAAATAATGATAAATGAAAAAACTTAGAATACATAAAAAAACATGATAAATATAAAAATGACTGATGTAAAAACAATAATATTCCATTATATCGTATAAATTATAAAGAGAATATAGAAACAAAATTAAATGAGATATTTAAAAATAAGAAAAAATAATAAAAGTCAAAATATTAATATTATTAAATTTTTATGCAACTTTTTGAAAGGAGAATAATGATATAATGGAAATAAATGAATTTGAAAATAAATTAATAAATAAAACTTTTACAGAAGAAGAATTGCAAGAACTTATACAAGATTATTTATTTACTAGTCAAGGAGATAAAATTCCATATGAAATAATTGATACTATATACAATAATAAACTTAATAGATGAAGTCGTGATGCGCAAACTATTATTAAATATAAAAATAAGTATTATTCAATCCTATGAAAAGAAGGGTTAACAGAATATCAAGACAATGAATTTTATAAACAACCTTATGAAGTGATTAAAAAAACTAAAATAATTGAGCAAGACTATTGAATATCACCTAATCAAGAAGAACAACAAACGCAACCAAATACTTTTATTCTAAAGAATGGACTGTTTAATATTCGTACAACTGAGAATACAAAAATTGCCATTTTAGATGGACAATTAGAGTGCATTGAAAGGATTGGTTAGTAATGGATAAAGAAATAAAAACATATAGACAAAAACATCAAAAATGTAAATGATGCAAATATTATAAATATGAAAGTCCTTCAACTAAAATTATAGGATTAGAGTGTCCAGATTATGAAATGTGTATTTTAAAAGATAAAATACTTCATTTTACAAATAAAAGAAATATGTGTCTATATTATGAACTTAAGGAGGAAAATAATGAATAATAAAAATTTATTAAAAACAAAGAAATATTTTTGAAATATTAAATCTAAATATAATATTAATATAACTCCAGAAGAATATATAGAATATCTAACTCAAAGAGATATGATTAAACAACTATGTAATTTTATAAATGCTCATGGATATACTGTTAAAAAAATAAATAGTAATGATTTCTATATAGAAAAAAATAGCATACCAACAGAATATAAGGAGGAAAATAATGAAATATAAATTAATAAACCCTATTAATTCTAATTATTCAACAATACAAACTATTTTAACAAATAGACATATTCCGCTAGAAGAAGTTGAACACTATTTAAATACGACAGACGCGGATATTAATAAACCTGAGGCATTTGGTCAAAGTTGTTTAATGATGGCAGCTCAGTGTTTAGTATCTCACATCTCTGCGAATCATAATGCTTTGGTTATTGTAGATTGTGACTGCGATGGTTTTACCTCAGCCGCGTTATTAATTAATTATTTACATGATTTAGTTCCAAATTGGGTAAAAACAAATTTAAAATGGTGGGTTCATGAAGGTAAACAGCATGGCTTAAATGACTGTATGGATTACATTAATTCACATAATTTTGATTTAATATTAGTTCCAGACGCTCGGTTCTAATGATTATGAAGCTCATGCCACATTAAAAGCATTAGATAAAGATATAATTATATTAGACCACCACTTAGCTGATAAAATAAGTAACGACGCCATTGTAATAAATAATCAATTATCTAATTATCCTAATAAAGATTTATCAGGAGTTGGAGTTGTATATCAATTTTGTAGATATATAGACGAAAAAATGCAAACTAATTATGCAGATTATTATTTAGATTTAGTAGCATTAGGTCTTACACGGTGATATGATGTCTTTAACATCAATAGAAACGAAGCATTTAATAATGAAAGGCTTTCAACCTGAAAATATTCACAATCCATATATTTATGAGATGTGGCAAAAGAATAAATTCAAATTAGGTGAACATATGACTTCAATAGATGCCGCTTTTTATATAGTTCCTATGATTAATGCAGTTCAGCGTAGTGGAACAATAGAAGAAAAAGAATTGTTATTTAAGTCAATGTTGAAGTATGAAGCATTTAATATGATAGATTCTAATAAACGCGGACATACTCTAGGTGAAATGGAAAGATTAGTAGATCAAGCAGTTCGTATGTCAACAAATGTAAAAAATAGACAAACAAGAGAGCAAGATAAAATGATGGAAAATCTTGAATCGTTAATGCTAAATTTAGATTTGCTAAATCATAAAGTAATATTGTTCACTCTCGATAATAAAGAATTAAATAGAAATATTGCAGGATTAATTGCAAATAAGATCGCTAATAAATATCAAAGACCTTGTTGTATTTTATCAAAAATAGATAACACATACCAAGGAAGTGCAAGAGGATATGAGGCAACAGGTGTAACTAATTTTAAAACTATATGCGAAGCGGCTGGTGCTGAATGGTGTCAAGGACATGAGAACGCCTTCCGGGATTTGTTTATCATCAGATCAGATTGAAGAATTTTTAACTAAGACTGATATTGCATTAGCTAACATTTCCACAGAACCGATATATTATGTAGATTATATCTATAATGGAGCAGATGTTCAAGCAAACGATATTCTTACTATTGCTAATTTAAGCAATTTATGAGGTAAGGATTTTGATGAAGCTCTTGTTGCAATAGAAAATTTAAAAATTAGTAAAGATATGATAACAATGTATAGAAAAACAGGAAATACATTAAAAATATCTTTACCAAATAAAATAAGTTTAATGAAATTTAATGCAACTGATGAAGAGTGTTTTAAATTAGAAAATTTTGAAGGAGCATATTTATCATTAAATATTGTAGGTAAATGCAATCAAAATGAATGAATGGGCAATGTATCTCCTCAAATTTTTATTCTTGACTATGAAATTACAGGTTCAGGAAAATATCTTTTTTAATTGATTTTATTAAATAAAAATGATATAATATAAATATGGAGAGATAAAAATGGATAATAATAATATAAATAATAATGGTTTTGGTTTAATAGATATTTTAACTGTAATTAGTTTTATGGCTCAAATGAAAAACATGAATGATGATGAAATAACGAATTTAAAAAACAGTTCAATTATAAAAGCAGTTGCTAATGAGATAGATAAATTGCATAAAGAAAATGACGATATAATTAATCATTTGAAAAAAATAGATAAAGATGAAGAGAAGTTATTAGATAGCTTAGATATAATTATAGATTTGTTAAGAAGGAGGCTATAAATGGAACTTAATGAAAAACAAAAGCAAGGTTTAGAATTAGCAGTAGATAGATATATAAAAAAAGAAAAATATACTGTTATAGCTGGATATGCACGGAACGCGGTAAGTCAACATTAGTTAAATTTATAGTTTCTGCACTTCCAGATATAAACATAGATAATGATATTATATACACATCCTTTACTGGAAAAGCAACTCAAGTTTTACAAAAAAAAGGAAATAAAAACGTAAGCACTTTACATAAATTATTATTTGAAAGTATTCCTAAACCAGATGGAACTTTTTTTAGAAAGCCGGTAGATGATATACCTTATAAAATTGTTGTAGTTGATGAATGTAGTATGGTACCAAAAGATCTTCTTCAAAGATTAATTAAATATAATGTTCATATTATATGTTTGCGGCGATCCGGGTCAATTGCCACCAATAAATAAAGATGAAGATAATCATTTATTAGATAATCCACACATTTTCTTAGATGAAATTATGCGTCAAGAAGCTGAAAATGAAATAATTAATTTAACTATGGATATTAGAGATGGGAAACCATTAAATCATTATATTGGAAAAGAGATACAAATATTAGATAAAGAAGAATTAACAACAGGAATGTTATTGTGGGCGGACCAAATTATTTGTTCTACAAATGCTACTAGAATAGCCTTAAATAATCAAATGAGAGAGTTATTAGGAAGAGAAGGAGAACCACAAGATGGAGATAAGGTAATCTGTTTGAAAAATAATTGAGGTATATATTCAATTAATGATAATCCATTGGTAAATGGAACTATTGGTTATTTAAAAGATAGTTTTAGTACATATATTAATTTACCAAGTAAGATAACTGGGAATGGAGAATCTAAAAAATTAGATATATTAAATGCAACTTTTATTTCCGATACTGATGATGATTATGGAAATCTTGATATGGATAAAAAATTAATATTAACTGGAGAACCTCGGTTTAGATTGGAAAACTAGCTACAAGATGGGAAAGAGTATATTTTTTAAAGACAAAATCCCAAATCAATTTACTTATGGATATGCTATCACATGTCACAAGAGCCAAGGCTCAGAGTGGGATAATGTTTTAGTTATTGAAGAGGGATTCCCTTTTGATAAAGAAGAGCATAAGCGCTGGTTATATACAGCTGCGACAAGAGCTGCAAAAAAATTAGTAATTATTAGAAAATAAAGGAGAATATTTATGAAAATTTTCATACCAAAAATTTTATCTTTTGAAGGAGAACAACTAACAGAAAAAAACCTTGAGAATTTTAAAAAATTAGTATTTAAAGGTTGAGAAAGTAAATTTACTAGAGTATATGTCGGAGATAAATTAGTTTGTGTATCTTTTTATTGAGAAGGTAATTATACAGAAGTTAAAGTTAATCAATATTTTCTATTTAATATCGAAGATCGAAAACAATATCTAATAGTTGATGAACTTTCTTACAATAGTATTAAAATAATTTAAAAATAAAGGGTGAATAAAATATGGAGCATAAAGAAGAAGGAATAATAAAGCGTAGTAATCTATTTGTAGAATTAAAACCAGGTTATTCATATTGTTATAAGTGTAATAAATGTAATACCGATGATAATTGATATAAAAATAAATATGGTGAAATTACAGGTCCATGTAAAGATTGTATATCTTTAGAAATTGGAAATGATATAATTAAAGCTATTCCATATTTAGATTTATTTGATTTGCCATATCTACCAGAAGAATGAGAACATTATAAATCTTTTGGAAAATATTTAAGTTTTTGTAAATTAGTTGGTATTAAAAGATTACATTTTACAGATATGCCATATTGGAAATTTGCAAGAAAAATAAACAGAAAAGATATAAAAAATTTTCAAAAAGCATTAATAAGATATATTAATAATAAATTTAATAAATGTGAATAAGATAGATAATTAAGAAGGTGATTATTATTTTAATTAGAACAAGTTATTTTTATCAAATTAGAAATTTTACACGCAATATGGGCAAAATTAAATAAATAATTTAATTTTTTCTTTATATATAATTGATACCAAAGTGATATCAATTAAAGGAGGAAAATAAATGGAAAAAATATATATTATTTATTTACATAAAAATAAAATAAATGGAAAATGTTATGTTGGTCAAACTTGCCAAAAACCTGAAACTCGTTGAGGAACAAATGGAAATGGATATAAACAACAAACATATTTCTATAGAGCTATTGAAAAATATGGATGAGACAATTTTGAACATATTATATTAGAAGAAAATATATCTGAAGATAAAGTTGATGAACGAGAATCTTTTTGAGCAGGATATTATCATGCTTTAGCTCCAGAAGGATACACTTTAAGAGTTGGTTCCCAGAATCATTATAAAGGTTCAGAAGAATTATGACAAATATGGTCTAAAGCATCAAAAGAAAAATGGCAAAATGAAGAATATAGAAAAAAAATAAGTAAAAAAAGAAAAGAAGAATGATTAGACCCTAATGTAAGAAATATTTGTTTAAAAAATTTAGATAGAACAGGAAAAGGTGGAAAAGCAAGAAGTAGAGCTGTTAAATGTATAGAAACAGGCATTATTTATTCATCTATGAGAGAAGCAGAAAGACTGACAGGTATTCATTATACTAACATCAGCTTAGTTTGTAGTGGAAAAAGACAAACTGCAGGAGGATTTCATTGAGAAATTCTTCAATAAGAAAGGAGTGATGCAATGAAAATCAGAACTAGCTATTTTTACCAAATTAGAAATTTTAAGAAAAATATGATTCCGGTATCAACAGCTATCTGAGATCCGTAGCCAAAATGGTTTCATGCATTCACCGGGGACTATTCTTACTTATTTAAAGATAAAAGAAATATATTAAATGGATTAAGATTAGAAACTGTTATAGAGCAAGGTAGAAATTCTAATCATAGTTTAGATACGTGTCCTTGTGAAAAAAAACAATATGAAACTTGTTCTTTTTTAAAACAATATAGAAATAATTTAGAAAATATAGATTTTAATAAAATGATAGCAGATATGCAAAAATTTGCAGATAATTATAAAAAAAATGAAAATATAAAAGAAGAAATAATATTGGTATTAATAGTTTATGAAACTCCTAGCAACCCATGTAGTGAAAGACAAGCATTACAAGATTATTTTACTTCATATGGCTGGGAATGTAAAGAATTAGAATATCCAATCCAACAATTAAAAATTAGAAAGGAAGAAAAAAAATAATGGAAAAAGAAAATTTTAGAGAAAAAATAAAAAAAGAAATATCTTCTCAATTAATGAAGATTGAAACTAAAAATAAAGAACAAATGATTGAAAAATGTGATTTAGAACTTAGATTATTAAAATTTTTTGAATATGAAAAAGATTCAGAGTTCGAAAAATGGTTTGATAATTTTTGTAGAACAAAAGAAAAAAGAGGAAATGAAAGAGAGGATAGATAGTGAAAACCTATAATAAGAAAGGGCTATATAATTCATATGATAAAAATCATAAAGAACGTGCAAATAAAGATTATTATTCTACACCGAAAGAGGAAGTCACTAATATACTAAATCAAATAAATCTAGATTTAACGAATAAAGTTATATTAGAACCTTGTTGCGGCGGCCGGTCATATGTATCAAGGCATCCAGAATTATATAGCTCAACATCCAGATAATTATCCAGATGCAATTATAGCAACTGATGTTCAGGAACGCGCATCCTCAATCAAGTTTCCGCATGAAGTAGGAGAGAAATATGATTTCTTAAGTGATAACTATGAATTGCCTATTGATACACATATAGATTATATTATAATGAATCCACCTTATTCAACAATTGAACCATTTACAATTAGAGCATTAGAAATTGCTGAAGAAGGAGTATTGATGCTAGGCAGATTACAATTTCTTGAAGGAAAAGGAAGATATAAAAATATTTTAAAAGATAATCCACCAACTGATGTATATGTATATGTGGATAGAATTAAATGTTATAAAAATGGAAATTTAGCTGATACGTCTAGTTCAGCGCAAGCATATGCATGGTTTTTTTGGAATAAAGAAGAAGAAATAGAATATCCAAAGTTACATTGGATTCGTAGAATGGCATAATGAACTTCAAAACTTGACTTTTATAAAAAATTTTGATATAATATATTTAAAGAAAAGAGGTAAATTATGTCAAAAGGAATTTATAAAATTACTAATTTAGTAAATAATAAAAGTTATGTTGGAAAGTCAAGTAATATTGAAGAAAGATGAAAATATCATAAAACTAATTATAATAATTCTAAAGAATATAATAAAATACTATATGAAGCATTTAGAAAATATGGAATTGAAAATTTTTCTTTTGAAATTATAGAATTGCTTGAAGATAACTATAATATTAAAAGCAACGAGAGAGAACAATATTGAATAGATTATTATAATAGTTTTCATTTTGGATATAATATGACTAAAGGCGGAGATGGTGGTACCACTTGCGATATGAGACAAAAATTTGGAAAATTAACTGAAGAAGATGTTGTTTATATTAGACAACAATATAATAAATGTATTTCTCCTAGAGCAGAAATTTATAAAGAATTTTCAAATAGAATTTCTGAACGAGGCTTTGAAGCTATTTGATTGGGACAAAATTGAAAAGATATTTTACCAGAGGTTTATACAATTGAAAATAAAAAAAAGCATTTATTAATAGAAAGACAAAGACAAGGAGTTCTAAGAAGAAGATTATCTTTAGATAAAATTAATGAAATTAGAAATAGAATTGACAATGGAGAAAATTTAAAAGAAATATATAATAAAGAGTTTATAAAAATTTATAAATGAGGGGGTTTTAGAGATGTCATCCAAAATAAGCATCCAGATGAATGTGCCTAGGTTTGAGGTCCATGCTCACACAATGTATTCAAATTTAAGACTTTTAGATTGTATTAATCGTCCTAAGGATTTGATTAATAGAGCTATTGAATTAGGACTTGCAGGTATCGCGATAACCGATCACGAATGTATTAGTTCTCATCCTGAAATAAATTTTTATCAAAAGGAAATAGAAAAAGAGCATCCAGATTTTAAAATAGCTTTAGGTAATGAAATATATTTAACTGATACTAGAGATATGGGACAAAAGTATTATCACTTTATTTTAATTGCAAAAAATAAAGAAGGTCATAGAGCACTAAGAGAATTATCTTCAAGAGCCTGGATGAATAGCTATTGGGATAGAGGTTTAGAGAGAGTTCCAACTTTAAAAAGTGATATAGAAGAAATATTAAAAAAATATCCAAACAGTTTAATTGGTACAACAGCATGTCTAGGGGGAGAATTAAGTGTTAACACTTTAGCATTAATTAACGCAGAAAAGACAGGAGATACAAATGGGGCGGCAATCGCACATAATAATATAGTAGATTTTTTATTATGGTGCAAAGGGGTGTTTGGAGAGGATAATTTTTATATAGAATGTGCACCTGGATGTAGTCGCGATCAAATATTAGTTAATAAAAGATTCCCAGCTATTGCAAAAGCATTTGGTTTGAAAATGGTCATAGGTTCAGATGCTCATTATCTTAAAAAAGAAGATAGATATGTTCATAAAGCATATCTAAACAGTAAATTTGGAGAAAGAGAAGTAGATGATTTTTATGAATTTGCTTATCTTCAAGATAATGAAGAAATAAAAGAAAATCTATATGCATCAGAATTTAATGATGAATTTATAAATGAAATGTTTGAAAATAGCTACAATATATATAATAAAATAGAGAAATATAGTTTAGCTCATGCTCAAACGATTCCAAAAGTAGAAGTCCCTGATTATCCTAAACTTGAACAGAATAGAGCAAAAGAGTTTCCTATTTTATGTTCTATGTTTGTATCTGATGATAAGGTAGAAAGATATTGGGTAAATAAGTGTTTTGATAGATTAGATGATTTAGGTTTATTAGGAAATAATGAATATATTAGTAGACTAGAAGAGGAAGCAGATATTAAAAGAACCATTAGTGAAAAATTAGGAACTAATATGTTTAGTTATCCAGTAACTCTTGAACATTATGTTAATTTATTTTGGGAGTGTGGAAGTATCGTTGGTGCAGGCCGTGGCTCAAGTTGTTCAGGATTAAATCATTATTTATTAGGTATAACTCAACTTGATCCAATTAAGTGGGAACTTCCATTTTGGAGATATTTAAATAAAGAGCGTGTTGAATTAGGAGATATAGATTTAGATTTATGCCCAAGTAAACGTCCTAAAATTTTAAATGAAATTAAAAAAGAAAGAGGACAAAACTTTAATAAAGATATAGATGATTTAAGTAGAAAAAATTTAGGTTGTACTTTAATAGCAACTTTTGGTACAGAAGGAACTCGTTCAACAATTTTAACAGCTTGCCGCGGATATAGAAGTGAAGATTATCCAGATGGAATTGATGTTGACACCGCACAGTATTTAAGCTCTCTTATTCCAAGTGAGCGTGGATTTTTATGGTCTTTAAACGATGTTATAAATGGCAATGAAGATAAAGGCAGAAAACCTATTAAATTATTTATTAACGAAGTAAATCAATATCCTGGATTATTAGAAATTATGGAAGGTATTGAAGGGTCGACAAAATAAACTGGCCCGTTACACCTTTACCACTTATCAGTGGGGTTATAGAAATATAGCTAACGGGGAAGCCTAAGTTGAAAAATATGGTAATCCCGTGGGAAAAACTTTTTTTAATCAAATCGAGTTAAAGTCATTAAAATATTTTTCATATTTATATAGAAATATTATAAAGGAGAAAAATATGAATTACATTTATGGATGTTTAAATTTAATTAATGACAAATGATATGTAGGGCAAACTATTCAAAAGCCTGAGCAACGTTATAATCAACATATAAATAGTGCTTTAAATAAAAATTCTAAAGATTATGAAGCATTATTTCATAAAAAAATTAGAGAATATGGAATAGAAAATTTTAAATTATATGTATTAGAAGAAGTATCTGATAAAGATAAATTGGATGAAAGAGAACAATATTGGATAAAAGAAAAACATAGTTTTGTTAGAGATAATGGATATAATATTACAATTGGAGGTCAAAAAAGAAAAGATAATGAAAATTATATTGATGTAAGGCAATCATTTAAAACTCAACAAGAAATTAACGAAGTAATTAATTTAATCAAAGATACAACAAATTCTTTAAATGACATTGCTGATAAATTAAATGTAAGTTTATCGTTAATTTGTAGTATTAACACTGGAAAAAAATATTACCAAAATAATGAAAAATATCCATTAAGAACTTTAAAAACTAAAATAAATAATAATTTAGTAGATAATGTTATTAAATTATTAAAAGCAAATTATACTAATCATGAAATTGCTGAAATTTTTCAAATAGATGATGATATAGTATATAGAATTAATTATGGTAAAGCACATAAAAAAGAAGATGAAACTTATCCAATAAGAAAAGAATTATCTTTAAAAGAACAAAGAGCTTTAAAAATTAAAGAATTATTAAAAGAAGGACAATTAAATAATAAACAAATTGCTACATTAGTAAAATGTGATCCTTCTGTAGTGTCTAATATAAATTATGGAAAAAGTTATTATGATAAAAATATTGATTATCCGATTAGAAAAAGTTAAACCTGTATCGACTATCCTCGTATCGGAGGAGTAGAACTATTATTGATACGTAGTTCGAAATGGGTGTTGCTAATTATTAAATTAGTTAAGATATAGTCAGTGCCATTAGAAATAATGGAATTACATGTAGTCAATAAAAGAAGCTCTCATGCTTCTGGAGTTATATTGTTTGATGAAGATCCATATGAATTCGGTTCATTTATGAGAACTCCAAAAGGTGAAATTATTACTGCTTATGATTTGCATATGTGTGAAGCTTGTGGAATGACAAAATATGACTTTTTGGTAACTGAAGTACAAGATAAATTATGTGAAGCAATAAGACTATTACAAGAATATAATGAAATAGATGATACATTAACATTAAGAGAAGTATATGATAAATATTTTCATCCAAATGTTCTTCCTATTGATAATAAAGAAATATGGAAAACTTTACAAGAAAATAGTGTATTAAATATTTTTCAATTTGATAGCGAAGTTGGAAGTCAAGCTGCAAAGAAAATTAAGCCTCAATCCATTTTAGAAATGAGCGATGCTAATGGATTAATGAGACTAATGACTGCGGAAAAAGGACAAGAAACTCCAATGGAAAAATATATTAGATTTAAAAATGATATTTCTTTATGGTATAAAGAGATGAGAAGTTATGGATTGACACAAGATGAACAAAAAACTTTAGAACCTTATTTCTTATCTTCTTATGGTGTGCCTCCAAGTCAAGAGCAACTTATGAAAATGTTAATGGATAAAGATATTTGTAATTTCACATTAAAAGAAGCAAATGCCGCAAGAAAAGTAGTTGGTAAAAAACAAATGAGTAAGATTCCTGAATTACATAAGCAAGTGTTAAAGCAAGCTAAATCTCCTAATCTTGGTAAATATGTATGGGAATGTGGTATTGGTCCACAAATGGGATATTCATTTTCTACAATACACAGTTTAGCTTATAGCTTTATAGGATTTCAGACAATGTTTATTGCAACTAATTGGAACCCTATTTACTGGAATACGGCATGTCTTATTGTTAACAGTGGTGGTCTTGAAGAAGAGAGTGATTTCGAAGAAGATGATGATGGTTTTATAATTCAAAAGAAAGAAAAAGCAACAGATTATGGCAAAATAGCAAAAGCTATTGGAGATATTACATCCCGCGGAATACAAGTAAGTATTGTAGATATAAATAAATCAAGTTATAGTTTTAAACCAGATGCAGAAAATAATGAAATTTTATTTGGTATGAAAGCATTAAGTAATATTAATGGTTCGACAATAGATGAAATAATTAAGCATAGACCATATGGGGGAATAGTTGATTTTATGAATAAATGTCCATTAAATAAAAGCGCGATGTTTAGTTTAATTAAGGCAGGAGCTTTTGATAAATTAGAAAAAAAATGGGCTGAAGAACTTCATACTACTGCCCGCAATGTAGTAATGATATATTATATATCTAAAGTTTGTGAAGCAAAGAAGAGATTAACTTTACAAAATTTTAATGGTTTAATACAATATGATTTAATTCCTAAAGAATTAGAATTAGAAAAAAGAACATATTTATTCACAAAATATTTAAAATCAAATAAAAAAGTCGGTAAATATTATGTTTTTGATAATGTATGTGAAGAATTTTATAATAAATATTTTGATTTAGAACAATTAGAAGTAATTAATGGATTAACTTGTATCTTACAAACAAAATGGGATAAAATATATCAAAATGTTATGGATAAAGTAAGAGATTGGATAAAAGATAATCAAGATGTATTATTAAATAAATTTAATAATATATTATTTAAAGAGTGTTGGGATAAGTATGCTAAAGGTAATATTAGTTCATATGAAATGGAAGCATTATGTTTTTACTATCATGAGCATGAATTAGCAAATGTAAATAATAATAAATATGGAATTGTAAATTTTGATGAATTAACATCAAATCCCGCAATAGATTATTTCTTTAAAAGAAATGGTAGAGACATTCCAATATATAAAATTTATAAGATTGCAGGAACAGTTATTGGAAAAAATGATACTCGTTCATCAGTTACATTATTAACGCCTACTGGAGTTGTTAATGTTAAATTTACAAAAGAATATTATGCAATGTATAATCGTCAAATTTCTGAACTTGGAGAAGATAATATTAAACACGTTGTAGAAAAAGGTTGGTTTACTAGAGGAGTAAAACTTTTAGTTGCAGGTTTTAGAAGAGATGATACTTTTGTTGCAAAAACATATAAAAATAATAGTTTTCATCAACTATATCAAATTACAAATGTGTATAATAATGGAGATATACAATTAGTGCACGATAGACAAGGATTAGAGAGCGAGTAACAATTCACTCTCTCAAATTTAATTAATTTATTTTAAATATGTTTCATATTCATATATAAGGTTTTTTATCCTTAGAAATATTTTAACTAATTAAGGAGGAAATTATGAACGTTATAAAAAGAGACGGACGCATTGTAGAATTTAATGCACAAAAAATTGAGAAAGCTATTCTCGCAGCTTTTAAAGAAGTAGATGGAGAAATCACTAATTATGCAAAAGAAAAAGCTGAAAATATAGCCAATTATATTGAGGGGTATTATTTAGATGTTGATGAAACCCCTAGTATTGAAGAAATTCAAGATTTAGTAGAAAAGGGGTTAATGGCTACTAGGAGAAAAGATGTAGCAAAATCTTACATTCTTTATAGAGAAGAAAGAAATAAGATTAGAAATGCTAATACCCATTTAATGAAGAGCGTAAAAGAAAAAATTGAAGCTTCCAATGTTCAAAATCAAAATGCAAATATGGATGAATATTCTTTTGGAGGCAGAATGGGAGAAGCTAGAAATGAAGTGATGAAAGATTACGCTTTAAATTATTTGATATCTGATATGGCAAAAGAAAATCATTTAAACAATGAGATTTATATTCATGATTTAGATAGCTATGCAGTTGGTATGCATAATTGTTTAACCGTACCTTTTGATGATTTATTAGCTAAAGGATTTAATACTCGTCAAACAGACGTCAGACCTGCTCGTTCTATTAATACTGCATTTCAATTAGTAGCAGTTATTTTTCAATTACAGTCTTTACAACAATTTGGCGGCGTTAGCGCAAGTCATTTAGATTGGACTATGGTTCCATATGTTCGTATGAGCTATGCTAAGCATTTAAAAAATGCGGTGCGATATATTGGTTCTTTAAATTATTTTAGTTCAGATTTTGCAGAACAATTAATTAAAGAAATGCCAAATGAAATTCAAATACATACTGAAAAAGGAAATTTAAATAGTAAAGACTATTCTACAGATTATATTTTTTCAGTAGCTTATCCTAAACTCGTTAAATATGCAATAGATATGACTGAAAAAGAACTAATGCAAGCTGTACAAGGAATGTATCATAACCTAGAAATTTGGGCATAATAATAGTAATATTATTATGAATCTCGCTTAAACGGAGGAACTCCCTATGGGACAACTTACCGTGCTAAATTATATCATCATTAACATCTTTAAGGAGGTGCTAATATAGAAAATATATATTATGTTTATATTCATATAAATAAAACTAATAATAAAAAATATATTGGAATTACAAAACAGAATCCAGAGAATAGGTGGGGCAATAATGGAAATAATTATAAATCTAGTCCACATTTCTATCAAGCTATTCAAAAATATGGATGGGATAATTTTGAACATTTAATATTAGCAAGTCAATTAACTCAAGAACAGGCTTGCGTAATGGAAAAAGAACTAATTAAAAAATATAATACTCAAAATAGGAATTTTGGTTATAATATTATGGAAGGTGGAACTGCACCTCGATTACCTCAAGAAGTAAGAGATAAAATTGCTAAAGCTTTAAAAGATAATAAGAATGGATTAGGTAAAAAATGTTCAGAAGAAAAGAAAAGAAAAATTAGTTTAGCTCAAAAAGGAAGAAAATTAACAGAAGAACATAAAGCTAAATTAAGAAAACCTAAATCAGTAACTCATCCTTGTTCAGAAGAAACTAGACAAAAAATTATTGCCAATAAAAGAGATAAAAAAGCTATTATTTGTATAGAAACAGGAATTGAGTATGAATCTATACAAGAGTGTGCAAGACAATTAAATTTATATGCAACTAATATTTGTAAAGTTTTGAAAGGAAGAATAAAAACTACTGGAGGTTTTCATTTTAAATATAAAAATAATGATGATATATAAAAGCCTAACGACTAGTCGAAAGACGTAAGCTACAAGCTATTGGTAGCTGAAATGGCGAGCATCCTTAAAAAGGATGAAGATATAGTCTACTCTATATAGTAATATATAGCAGTTCATAAGAGAACGTATAAAGTTTAGCGAACTTTATAGAATATTTGGAAATACATTACAATCACGATCTGGAAATCAACTACCTTTTACTTCTATTAATTATGGTACTTGTACATTACCTGAAGGTAGAATGATTACTAAAGCATTGTTAGAAGGCTCTATTGAAGGTGTCGGAAAAGTTAGAAAGACTCCAATATTCCCATGTGGTATCTTTCAATGTATGAAAGGTGTTAACCGTAAACCAGGAGATCCTAATTATGATTTGTTTAAATTAGCACTTAAATCAACAGCTCAAAGATTATATCCTAATTATGTTAATGTAGATTGGTCAGTTAATGCTGGATATGATAGAAATGATCCTAAAACGTATGTTTCAACTATGCGGTTGTCGCACATATAATGGTGCTGATATTAATGTTGATCCAGGAATAAATCCTCAAACTAAAGATGGTCGTGGAAATATTTGTCCAGTTACTATAATCATGCCTACACTTGCTATGAAAGTTAAAGATGATGCTAATCCAATTGTTGGATTTATGAATTTATTAGATGAAAAAATTCATGAAGCAAAAGATATGTTAATAGAGAGATATAATTATATTATTAATCAAAATCCAAATTCAGCCAACTTTATGTATGAAAATAGATTAATGCTAGGATATGATGGAAAAACAATAGAAAGTGCAATGAAACATGGTACATTAGCCATCGGTCAAATAGGACTAGCAGAAACATTACAAATTTTAATTGGTTGTGACCATACTACAGAGAAAGGTATGGAATTAGCTAAAAAAATTGAACAACTATTTAAAGATAGATGTACAGAATTTAAAAAAGAATATAAATTAAATATTGGAGTATATTTTACTCCAGCAGAAAATTTGGCATATACATCTATGAAAAAATTCAAAAAAGCCTATGGAATTATTCCTAATGTAAGTGATAAAAATTATTTTACTAATAGTATACATGTTCCAGTATGAAAAGAAATGAGTCCGTTTGAAAAAATTGA
>Ga0326511_10000011_pt1 | contig 140956 bp, 180 predicted proteins | sample 0_2496_0518_D_FD_203701 | JGI IMG/M metagenome (GOLD analysis project Ga0326511, IMG submission 203701) | Bovine rumen microbial communities from UC Davis, California, United States - 0_2496_0518 | ecosystem: Host-associated > Mammals > Digestive system > Stomach > Rumen | place: USA...
TCATAGCCGCCTGTCTTACACGCCAATCGTCGTCTTTCAGACCTCTCTCGATGATGTCAAGGGGAACTTCACGTCCGTTGCAAGCGTTCATAGCCGCCTGTCTTACACGCCAATCGCCGTCTTTCAGCCACTTTTCGATGATGTCAAGGGGAACTTCACGTCCGTTGCAAGCGTTCATAGCCGCCTGTCTTACACGCCAATCGCCGTCTTTCAGCCACTTTTCGATGATGTCAAGGGGAACTTCACGTCCGTTGCAAGCGTTCATAGCCGCCTGTCTTACATTGCAGTCCTCGTCTTTCAGACCTCTCTCGATGATGTCAAGGGGAAGATTCTTGATCTGTCTTAAAGTTTTCATTTTCATTTATTTTTACCTCCGTTTATAAAAACTTGCTTTTATTCGTTCAGTTTGCCGTTAATGTTATTGTGTAATTATTCTCTTTTTTACATAAGTTGTTTAACTTTGATAGCAGTTCATCGAGACGTTTCTTGTCAACGTCTGTTATAATATCATCAGCCTTGTAATCGAGCAGTGCTATTATTAAATACTGTATATCAAAGGTGTGCAATTTAAACTCCATAGCGTTATCCTTTCTCCCCGTCATGCCGTTAGGTCAGCTTATGTATAAATTTATCTAATAAGATGCATAATTTCTTTATCGGTACATATCCGTTTATACCAGCTATCATTGTTACAGCCATAAATGCGAGCTTGAGTTACACCAAGAGCGGCACCAAACATACCAACCATAAAACTGAGACTACTTTTATTTGTCTCGTTGTTGAAAAACTTTTCCGTTCCTGTTTCAGACTGAGAAACCAAAAAATAATAATGTAATTCACCTTTGCTCACTTTATAAGATGATAGCTTTTCAATAGCAGTCTGTTCATTTTTGGCATTGACTGTAATTGTTACGTCCTTTCCCTTGAATGTTTCACATTTGAAAGTATAGTACATCAAACCACCTCTAAAACTAATCTTTTATTTGGATTCCTACACTATATATAGTAGCGTATTAAAATTCGTGATCGTAATAGTAGCGTTCATAATCCGCTTTAGCTTTAGCGTATGCCTTCTTGCGAACGTCATTCCAGCCCATTCCATTAAGCACAGTGGCAGCAGCTTCATCGTATCTTCCACCATAGATACATTCATAGTTTGAAAATTCATAGCGAAAAGCTTTATACCAATAATCGAAGTTGTTCTCCATATCCTCTTTTGCCTTTTCTATCTGCTTTTCCAATTCAATACAGTGTTTGCAGAAGTCCTCCGATTCATAGTAGCCAAAGCAAACAGGATTGTAGAATAAGCCCTTGACTTTTTCTGCAAACGCTTCTCTTTCCGCATCACTATGAAAAATCTGAAATTGGCTCTCATGCGGTTCATGATCTCCATAGTAATTATGCAAATAATACTGTCTACTCTGATAATCTCCGTAATCTTTCAGCGGTTCAGCGAGTTCCTTTTCTGTATAGAGCTTGTTTTTCAGGCACTTGATATACCATTCTTTCAACTCATCGTGAGTTTTTCCGGAATGGTGCAGCTCATAGTCTCCTGCATAGCGAATCAGCTTGCCTTCCCAAAAGACTACGCACGAATAGCCGAAAGCATCCGAGAAGTCAATGAAGTAAACGTCATGACCTTTGATTATGGTGTGTTCGCTTGCCATTTCAAGAGCTTTGTTTTCCGTAATGTTTTCAATGTCCTTGATCGTCCATTTCTTTTCGTTTGTGTTATTCATAGTTCATTCCTCCGTTTTAATTACTTGTCAATAATGCACACCAGTTCTCCATTGATAAATATATGTGATTCCTTGTGGCTTGCCGTCCATGACACTATTTTAAATTCGTATGTATCGCCATTATCCCAAACATATTTTGCATAGTTGTCCTCGTTATGTACAAGTCTATGCGGCTTTGTTAAGCGTTTTATGCACCATACATCAACTTCCTTTTTCGTCATCATAGTTATACCTCCATTCAAATACACACCAAACACTTGACAGCGTTCAGATCGTTTCTCCATACGATGTTTTCACACCAATTTCCGCAAGGGAGCTTATAATCAAAACTCCACAAATAGCAACCGAGATCGTTGTGATAGATCGACTGATTAACAATCGTTTCCGTTATCTCTTTTCTGATTCTTTTTCTATCAGTGCATTTGTTCATCTGATAGTCCTTGAATGAAATAACTATTTTCAGTTTATCCATTGTTTAACACTCCTTTTCATTCCACTCTGTCATGTATCGGTAACGGATAGTCAAACGGAAAACGACTGTCCGAAGAATAAGCAAAGTTGCCGCCCATCATAGACCATTTTCCGCTGTTTACAAGATAGTGTGGTACCAACCTTGTATACTGTTTTCCGAATACTTCCCTTGTCTTTATTTCACAAAAGTTTTCAGGCAGATTTTCAGTATCAAGTGTGATATATCCGTCCTCACACTCTATGAGTACTTCATTATAGCGGCTTGATAAACCACCGTTTGTGCAGTCGCTGTAACGTTCCGTTTTAAAGACGTTTAATCCAATAGCTTTAATCTTCATAGTTCAACACTCCTTTTCAATTCACTCTATCATGTATCGGTAACGGATAATCAAACGGAAAACGACTGTCCGAAGAATAGGCGAAGTTACCGCCCATCATATACCATTTTCCGCTGTCTTTCAAATGGTCAGCACTTAATCCTCATGTGGATTCATGCCGATATATGCGGATTTTTCGGCAATCCGCAAGCCGTGAATTGGAAGGTTAGTAGAAGTCAAACATTGTTTCATTGAGATATGATATTTCATTATCGACAATATCATATATTTCATTTATGGCTTCCTCAAATGTTGGATTTGCATAAAAATCTATCTTGTTATTAACAAATGCAGCGGCTATTTCAGAGATAGTATTATTTCCGTCTGCATTTCCATAGAAATGATGCCGATGAGGAATATTATCCTTATTCAAACTAACACCTATACCACCTTCATCATCATCAGCCCATGTGAAAAAATATAATGGCTGTTTTTCCATTTTCATGATATTGGTATCGGTAAAACCTTTTGTACATAAAATAGCAGAAATTTCCTCTTTACTTGAAGCTATCACATAGAGCATAGATGTAGCGTTTACTACTTCCTCTCTAACAGGTGTCCTTCTATGAAGAATATCCCAAGAATTAACATATTTCTTTGAATGAGAAAATGTTACCTTATAGACTTTTTCGTTACCTTTAGGCATTTGTCAACACTCCTTTTCAAATCAAAAAACCTTTTCCGTACATTATGTAAATATGGTTCACTCCGCACAGCTCATGCACTGTTTAGAGTGATGACAGCGGATTGATTGAAGGCTCAATCCGTAAAGCCTTTATGTAATCAATCTTCTATTCCGCAGAGTTCGTTATATCTTTTCTCCGAAAGAAATTCCCATGAATGTATAACGTGATCGCTATGTACATTCTTTGTCAGCTTCCGCACATCGTCCCAGAACGTTTCTTTGTTTGTCAGTGCGTTCAGCTTGTCTATCCGCTTCATTTCTGATTTGTTTTCAGCAAGTCTGTAATCCATTTTCTTTCACTCCCTCCAAAAACTCTCTATTTCATCTTCCGTTATTTCATACGGCAAACAGCTATTTATTGCCGCAAGAGTTCTCTCTTTGTCTCCCTCAAACGTTTCTGTAAGAAACTGTAAAAGATTTTCAAACAGTTCCATTACAAACATATTGGTGAAAGCATATTCCGAGTGAATGTAGTTTATAAAGTTTTCCGATTCAAACATTACAATTCCTCCTTCACACTATAAGACCCGATTGAAAATCCGACATTGTGAAATACGAAGTCAGGCTTTTCAACTCCACCAGCGACAAAATATTTACTTGACGTTTCCGATAGCAGATGATTTTTATTTCCGTCTCTGCAATAATTTCTTATTGAGCAATGCAGACCCGTTTCTTGAATGGTAGTTCTTTCTCTGTCAACCTCAATCACGGCATAGAACCAACCCTGAAAATGATCCGACTTTCTTACAAACTCAACATCAATTACATGATAAGGTTTAAGACCCTTTTCCGCAGCTACTTTGTTATCTTCTATTTCCATTTCACGAAGAATAGACACTATAGCATTTCTCCGAGAATAGAAACCTTCATAGATATTCACCTTATCTTCTAACTCTTTGTCGAAGTATTTCATTCCGTTTGATATGTAAAACTGATAACCATTATCGAATTTAACGGAATAGTCCGAAGTTCCCGCCCATTTACCAGAGCATGAAGAACCAACCTTTTCACCTTTGTGCGCTCCGAAAAGTGCCGCAAGGTGATTCATTCTTGTATGTCTCAGTTCCGTTTTATTCATAGTTTTACACTCCTTTTCCGTTTGTCAACAGATTGAGAACTGCCGTAAAGTCGGTAGTATCTTCAAATCCCTTGACGTATTTTCCGTATCTTCCACAGCATACACACCAATGATCGCCATTGAATTTGTATGCTGTCATTCCGTTCATAGATATAACAGTTTTGTCTATGTTAAAACCTCCATTTCAATCATAGCCCCAGAACGTTCTATAATGCGTTCTATCGGCTTTCCGTCCGTTTACGTATAATTTCAAGAGCTTATCAAACAAGCCCTCACGCAAGCCCTCAGACACATTTATAAATGTTTCCGAAAGCCGCGTCAAGGTTTATTTATTATCCTTTACAGCCTTTTCCGCTTCATGCCATATGATATTGGCACGTTCTCCGCGAATACCGCAACAATGCCAGCCTCCACGCCAGCCGCCACACATGAGAGTGAAACAAGCGTTTGTGTATGCGATTTGTTCCCTGTTGTCCTCGAACCTTTTCTTAACATTTTGTATTGTTCCGTATGCTACTTTCATTCAAATCACTCCTTCCAACACTTCATTGATATATTTTTTTGTCATTCTCCGAAACCCCGTGTAAAAGAGTTTTCCGCAGATTTCTTGATTGACAGCGTAGTGACCGCAGTTATAACGCTTGATAATCCACACTTTATGCGAATTATACTTATCTGTTATTCTCCTAATCGTCATTCAAATCACACCTTTTAATTATATTTCCGTTTTGTTGTCTCTTTTCTTTTGTCCTACACATTTCATTTTCAACAGTCATTCACGCATTTACGCCTTTATGTTTTCTATTATACCATTTTTGCGGTATAAGTCAATGAACATTCTGTAAATTTTCAACAGTCATTCAGGATTCAATGACACAGTTTGTTCATTGACTTTTTCCGCATAGTTTAGAAATTAGAATTGGTTGAGATCGTTTGTTATTCGTTATCTTCCGTTTCCATGTAGTCATCAACAAATAAACGTCTATATGCCCTATCCATTACCAGATGCCCGAGCATATACCCATTTACTTCATGCACTCCGTTAAAATAGTACAGATCAGCACTTTCAAGCATAGTGCTTACAGTGCCTTCAATTAGATAGCACATTCCGCTAATATATTGCCATGTGAATGCGTTATCCTTGATATAGTAGGCTATTTCTTTCAGTCCATTATACACCAAGGTGCAAACCATTTCAAAAATCGGCTTGAAACGATTATCACGCCAGTAAACACAACCGCAGTTTTCCTTGTTGATGATTTCCATGAATGCTTCCGAGGCTGTTGTGTTAGCAACGGATAAACACACCTGATTCCTTGCAGCGTTCCATTCGTCACAGTCCGCAGCTGTTCGGGTTTTGTCGGATCCCATGTAGATCTCATACAGTTTTTCATATTTTGTCATAGCTTTATCCTCCTGTTATGTTTTCTAAATCTTTTTTCGATGAATGCTGTCATCGTCAGACACCGAACACAACTCCGGCATGACAGCAGAGCAAACTCCGCTGTTTCGACTTTTCATCAAATCAAATATTCCACTTTGAGTTTACCGCCACAAGCACTATGAGTATATCTTGACGGATTTTTCGCTGCTCCGCTTAAACGTGCATACTTCTTGCAGATTTTTCCGCATTTTTCGCATACAAGAGCGTATTTTTTCGACACTCTCATTTCCGCTATTGATTCCGCACATACTCCTTCACTTTCAAAACTTGCAGTTCTTGTTATGTGATATTCAGGATAATGCTTTTCAATTATAGCTGCATAAGCCTTCCACTTCTTGCCGTGATTCATACAGCCGTCTATGGTGTGCAAAAGTTCATGAAGTATCGTATTCATGATTGTGTTATACGGATTTTCTGCATTAAGCAACGCAGAATTGATCGTGATAAAAAAGTCAGCCTGTCCGATACAGTCACGCTTTACCTTGCAATAGCCATATTTTCCAGTCATTTTCTTTTCAGAAATATGAATGTCAGCCCAGCAGCCTTCACCGAGATCGTTAAGGATTCCGCAATTTTCACAAATGTCAATAGCTTCTCCATAGAGTTCACCAAGATCATATTTTTTCATTCTGAAATACCTCCTATTATTTTCTAAACCTTTTAAGCACCGACTTACTTTAGATATAGCCGAGTAGCTTTAACAGCCGCCCACGTTTCCGCAGGCGTGCTGCCTATCAGCGTTATGCTTTTTCCGTTTAGTCGTCAATATCACCTATGCAGCAGCCTTCCACATAGTCAAAATAATCATCGTTTCCGAGTAAACCTCTTTTTGTTGCAGGCGCATATTTCGGGTAACCTCCATTGCAATCAAAGCAAATATCCATAAGCGCGCAGCCGTTTTCACCGTTGATTATCTCAACACCACACTTTGAACAACATTTCATGATTAAATACCTCCAATTATTAGTAAACCATTTCGGCTGCTTCCACATCAAACCAATAGCCGTCATCGTCAAGGCAAAAGCCCTCAACACCATTTTCGTAGCCTTCACGACAATCAGCTTCATCGTTGACATCCCAACCAGCGCAATACATCGCTTCCGCAATTGTCATGCTTCTGTTTGTGATGATGTTCGCAATTTCTTTACCGTTTACCATGATTTTCATAATAACACTACCTTTCGTTTTTCTAAACCTTTTCCGAGATCGTTAAATAAATGACCTCAAATCAGCACAAAATCCGCAGATTTTCCGCTTTATGCAGATTTTGCACTGTTTTCGGATCACTTCAAGGTGATAGTTACCTTTTTACCGATCATCTCCGCAGCAGATACCCTTTTCACGGGCTTGATTTTTTCAACTTGTGAAGTGCTGAAAAATGCAGCCGTTTTCATGAACATTCTTGTATCTTCCGCAGTTTCGCCGTTTTCAAGCGTGATCTGTTTTGTGGTATGCTTCCAGATCGTCAGCTTTGTGACAGCTTTTTCACCACGCTTTACAGCATAGCCGAGGGACTTCCACTTCTGAAAAGTATGTATTTCCTCAGTTGGTGAGATCGTCCCAGCGTTGATAAGTTCCGCAGTCGCTAAAGCAACTATTTCAACATTCTTAATTGTCATAATATACACGTCCTTCCATTTCTAAACCTTTTTTACAGCTCATGAGAGCTTAAACCACGTCCGGGGATCGAACCCGTTAAACCTTCCACCAAGGAACGCAGTTAGAACATTTACACAGCCTTGATATACAGATCGTTATATAAATTATATCTGCATACTTCATTGAGGAACATTTCAACGCCGTTTTCGCCCTCAAAATGACCGCGAGCAATTCCGTTTGAAAAATATGCTATGCGCCATTTATCACCGAACACAAAACCTATATATTTATAGGTAATATGTTTAAAGTGAATAGTGATCTGAAAGCCGTTGAAAGTATCGGCTATTTCAGAAATAGCATTTTTCAAGCATTCATCGGCTGCATCGGTATCAATGAAGAATAGAGCATCACTATTTCCACAATATCCACGAGCTTTTATAACTTTTGTCATAATATACACCTATCCTTTACTTTACAATTTGAGATCGTATTTTTTACAATCCCGACAAAGCGAGATTTGCAATCCCGACAGCCCCGAAGGGCTGTTTCGTCTTAATTCTCAAAGACTCATCAGGGGATTTTGCTTTACTTTCCGGCGACTTCAAGGCATTTTTCAAGATCGTACAGACCGCCGAAAAACAGTTTGATAAGTAATTTTGTAAACATTTTAATATCCTTCCTTTACAAGATCGTTCGCAACTGTGAGTATTTCGTCAACATCGAGATCGTCAAGAATGTTTTCGCGGATATACCATTTTTTGAAATCATCATTATCGGCTATTTTAGCCAGTAATCTTGTAGTGTTATATGATACAAGATTGTTATAGCCGTCATAGCAGTAATAATCATCATTCCATGAAAATTGCTCTTTTGAGCTATACCCCAGACGGAAAGTCTCAGCCGGATCCATGCCCTTAATCTCATCTTCAAGGTCAACGAGAGAACGTACTACATCACTATAATAACTATTGGTGAGAAGATATTCATTGTAATCGCTGATTATATCCTCAGTTACTTCAAACTCATCGCAGAGCATTTCAACGAGGTCAGCCTCAGACAGAGAACCGAAACGCTCATAAGCCGTTAAAAGCATAGCGAGATTGTCAGTTGACATTGCAGTGATCGAGTTTACATTTACAGTGTTTTTCATAGTTTTTTCCTCCTAAATTCTAATTCTAAACCATAGTACATTCGTATAATGTACCTAATCTCAACACACTGATTTTGTACAATATGCTGAGATTAGATACATTTCAAGCCCGAAGTCTTGACAGATTAGGTATAAAATGGTATACTTGTAACTAAGTAATCGTGTTACTTTGGGGTACTTGATACCGCAGATTATGCACATTTTAGTCAAGAGATCAGGCTGAAATATACCTATTTTGGTTAGAAAAGTTAGAAAAAAAGATTGTTATGTAATTTCAGACCAATAATATTGAATACTATTTCACACCGCCGAATCCATTCGCCCCATTGGTAACGCCACGACTTATGCAGATACCGCCGTTAAAAACAGCCTTGAAAGTACAATTTCACAACTGGACTTTTTCAAACCACTGTTAAGAGGCGCAAAGACCCTATCTTTACGATGTTTCGCAGTCGGTTAATAACTTACACTTATGCTTCCAACTAGCACAAGATTTTACAAACCGTTGACAGTGCCAACTGCTAAAACAGTATTACTAATTTTCAAGATGCCCCGGATACGTTCAACAGTTTTAACCGTTCAGACCGTCACAACGCCTATTTATATCCCGAAGGATGCCGCATAGATACAGCGATTCTAACATATGCTATCCGCGCATATCGGAGTAAAAAGATTATACAGTAATTTACTATACTGTTGATCCGCTATCAATAACCGCGCTAACCGCGCCGACATGATACCCGCATTTATACCTTGACGGCAGCCCCACGGGATAAGGGGCAATTTGCAGATCGGAAAGTACACATTTTGTATACCGCAGCCGGAACGACCGTTAAACCTTCCGAGATCGTCGCTATCGTGAGCCGTTACCACACGATCTGGCTAATCTCAATTTTTGCGGTTGATTGTAAAAAACCTCGATCAAAACTGGATTTTCAACCCCCCCAAGCCTTGCGGCTCATATTTCGCTCGACCGTGTTTTTTTAATCTTGCTTGTTTCCTTGCAGATCATTTATTGTAAAGAGCCTTGACAACGATCTTTGTTTTGTGGTGTTTGTCGTTGGTCTTTATCTCTTTGACTATACTAATTATAACAGATAGTGCGCACTAATACAATATATTTTTGTAAATCATTTATGAACTTTTTGTTATTTTTGTTGTGATTTCGCACAATGTTTGATACAGATTTTTGTGCAAAATTTTATACTATATAAAGGGAAAAGGAAGATCACAAATGAAAGAAAACGAAACTAATAGCAAGGCAAAAAACGCCTATAATACAGCATATCAGAAGAAAAACTATAAAAAAATGAATGTATTGTGTAAGCCCGAAATATTTGATAAAATAGAATCATTTTGTAAAGACATGGAAATAAGCAAGGCAAAATTTGTACAACTTGCTTGCTTATATGTCATTAATAACGATTTGTTTAGTGAAATTGTACAAGAAAAATAAGTGATTCGGGGAGAGCGTGAGAGCGTGAGCAGGCAAGGAAGCAAGGCAAGGACGAGGACGGAAGCACCGAAGAACGCCCCCAACATCAGCCCCAAAGGCTGGAAGAGATCAGCCCCAAAGGCTGGAAGAGATCAGCCCCAAAGGCTGGAAGAGATCAGCCCCAAAGGCTGGAAGAGATCAGCCCCAAAGGCTGGAAGAGATCAGAGACAGAGCACGGACAAACAGCACCAAGGACAACGAGGACAAGACTTGCAAAACCTCACGAGCCTTGACGGGTCCCGACCTCACAAGGATAAGCCCCCCGACCTGCTACAGCTCAGACAGCGACAACGAGGACAAAGCAAGATCAGGCACAAGACCTCAGACCCGAGGACGGCAAAGCAGGCAAAGCAAAACAAGATCAGGACAAAGCGCATATAATGCACAGATACACCAAAATCAAAGCAAGCATAATAAACGCCCCAGAACAAAACAGGCGCATAAATTGCGCCTAAAATTAAAACAGGTGCATATAATGCACCAAAACGCACGGAAAAGGGCATCAGAGGGCTTGCAGGCGGTTTATAGTATAGTTATACCCCTATTTGCTAGAGTGGCTAAAAAGGGCGTTATTTTTGCGTTATAGGGTGTATGTGTGGGGTGGACAGTTTGTGTGTGTGCAGAATACAATTGTGCGTGAGTGACGGACAAAAAGTTTAATTGACCTTAAAACGGTACAATTAAACGAGCCGAATTGTTATGTATAACATAGGGCTATTGCTATGTATAACCATAGTCACATCGCTACTCAGTCGCCCCACGGAGCAGGAGCAGCGGAAGCACGGAGCAGGCACACAGCGCCGACAACGCCCCACGGCTTGCAGTTCTCAGCCCTCAGCCGTTGCAGCTGCTGACATTTTCGGGGCTTGCTTCATACCGCTTTACCGCTGATTTAATGCGGTATTTTGGCATTTTACCGCACCAACTACACCCAGCAGGCAGGCACGCCCGACAACAGCACCGCCGACGGATTGACGGCAGACACCCAAAACCCACGTAAACATAGCATTTTTGACACATTCAAAAATCAAAAAATCGCTATCGCAAGGGACAAGCCCTTGCCTATATACCCTACATACTGCATACCCATTTCAATCGCCATGGGCGATCTTGTTGAGCTGTCATTGCTATCAAGAGCTACCCCCGGGGTAGTTCACATATTAAAATCTCATTTGTGTTCCCCTTGTCTCATTAAGTGACCTTTCAATCAACTCATTCAAAAATCCCAAATCCCAAACCCAAAATCCCTACATCTCCCCTCTCCACCCCTCACCAACCCACAATTTAATTCGACCACACCCATTTCCAAATTTTCGTAAAACCTACGTTATTATTAACTTTTTTTATATTTTTCAATAATTATTTCTATACTAAAATCTACTAAAAACTCAAATAAATCATTATAAATCATTCCAATCAATTTAAAATCATTATATCACTACATATTGTCACCACCTTTTAAATCCCCTTTTAAATCCCAATGATGTTTAATTTTTTACATCAATGGGATTTTTTTATTATGCCACATTTCATGTTATTTTGCTTTATTTCGCCCTATTTTACAGCACTTTTGACTACAATACTGTCTATCTGACTGCAACATAGTCCAAACACAGTTCATCTTCTAAATGTAATACAATCTATCTTCTATACACATCTCAATAAACATTCTTTACGATCATTATTCGTATAATACAAAAATTTTATTTTTTTTCATTTTTATTGCAATAAATAAATTTTACCGTAGTCCATTTTGCACTATTCTGACATGACAGCAGTAAACTTCTGACACAACAGTAGTAAACAACTGACAACAATAACAACATCGGTAGACATTAACAATATCAACAACATTAGAAGCAACATCTTACCAAAGAAACAAGCCATAAGCTTTACCTAAGATCACCTTGTTAAAATTGATACAGAAATTATCAATAAAAATCGTCCTAGAATCGCTTCCAGACCTTTTGCCGATAAATTTACCCACCCTAATCATACAAACGATTTTAACTCATATTTTTTAATATAATAATAATAATTCTTAAACAACGCATCAGTATCAACCTTGCACTTACTTGCACTTACTTGTGCTTACTTGCACTTATTTACACTTTCATACGCTACTTTCCTATTTACATTATCATCAATATAATTAAAATTATATTATCATCAATATAACTAAAATTATATTTAAACTTTTGTCTAATCATACAAACATTTAATAATTGCGCCGATGACTGTTGAAAACTATTGACTTTATTTTGTTAATATGTTATAATATTAAATAGGGTACTATCTATTATTACATAGGGTACTATCATAAATTGTTATACGATGTTACAATGTTATATCGTTACAACGTCAATGACTGTTAAAAGTTTATCAAGCAATAATATAAAATAGAAAGGAAATGAAAAACAATGTCTACCGACAATCAAAATAACAGACTTGATTATACAGATAAGTCTATCTTTCCTGAATATATTTATCTTAATGAGATCAGACGTAAACAACCTGTTACAACTCAGGACAAGCAAAATACTTTGACATTATTAAGAGAATTTCATATTTCACCTCCCTCAGACTTTGAAATCATCTGCTCAAAGTTTAAAACATATGCAGACTTAGAAAATTGGAGAAGATATTACATCACAAATTTTTTGTGAAATTACATCACAATGAACTTGTGTACATCATAAGGAATTTGTGTACATCATAAGGAACTTATAAAGTTATACAAGAAAGGACTTATAGCATATGACAAATCTAAATGCAACTAATACTAATGAGAGTAATGCTACTACTACTGACAGTAACATCAATGCTACTACTGACAGTAACCCAAACATTCAACGAGATAACGTTGTTGTTCCACGAGATAACGTTGCTATTCAACGTTTCACCAAAGAAGAAAGAGAAACCATTCTTACTTACAATGAAGCTGATGGCTACTGGGAGATTTACACAGGAGTACAATCCCACATAAGAAAATTCGATAAGCTAAACTATGAAGTCACTAATGTAGACTATTATGAAGATGGAACTGTTGCAGGAAAATTCTATAAAGTTCCTAAGAAAGCTATTAGTTTCAGAGATCCCTCAAAGAAAAGAAATCTTACAGACGAACAACGACTTGCAATGGCTGAAAGAATTAAAAATGCAAGAGAAAAGAAAAATAAAGAATGATGTAGTTTTTGTTTTCTTTATAATTCATTAGAAAGTTTTCTTAATAACTTATTAGAAAAATCACTCTAAAATCGCCTTGACTATCTTTACCCTACAAGTTATACCCCTCAGAGTACAATGACAAAATAAACTTATTTTTCTAATGAATTTATCTATGTAACAAAAATTATAATAATAAGAATACAATAATGACATAAGAAAGAAGATGATTTGTTATAGACAACACTATTGCTAACGACAACACTATTGATAACACCATTGTAGAACTCAGACAACTATCAGATAAACACAATGTTCCATATTCTCGCTTACTACTATCTTATATCTCAGGATTGAAGAAAGGATTCTCACCCAAACTCATTCTTATAGGTTTAAGATTTTCTTGTTCTCGATCATCTGGTATCACAGAATACTTTACCAAAGAAGATGTAGCGATCTTACTTGATTGTTCTCTTGAAGAAGCTGAACAAAGAATGATTGATAGTGGTAATGCTTTGGAAATTACATGGATAGAGTGATACAACCTTAATAGAAAAAAATAGTTCTTCTATCTTATCTTATTTCTATTGGAGATTAAGTTATTTCTATTAGAAATCAAGTTTTTAATTTTTATGCTCAGAGAAATACTATTTATTTTTATTTATATATTTATTTATCTTTACTACAGTATGTTTTTTATACACTTAAATGTAACATAGGATGCGGTTTTTTGGCATACCCACGTTACAGTTAAGTGTAACATACCCCCTATTTTTGCATACCTATGTTACATTTAAGTGTAACATACCTTTAAACAGCCACGTCACAATTAAGTGTAACATAGGGTATTATAATTATCACAAAGGAGATTTGTATGAAAAAACAATATTACTATGCTATTCCCAAAGAAATTGTATATAGTGATCCTACATATACAGAATATGATTTATTAACATACATAACCATTTTAAGATGTAGATTATTACATGATAATCACATAGCTCACACGTCCATTTTTAATATTTGTGAATTATCAAATTATTCCACGTTAGATAGGAGAGAAGAAAGTTATTATTCATCTATTAAGTGGTCTTTAAAACTATTCAGAGACAATGACATGATTAAAATAAATGGAATAAAAGAAGTGGACGAATTAAGACCTCGTGCTTTTATTAAAATACAATTAACTGATAAGTTCGTACCATCATCAAATTTTATACAATTGACAGATGAGGAACTAAACGTTATTATCGGTTGCAAAGAGTATAAGGCAACCGCAGCACTCTTGAAGGTATATCTATACATAAAGTCTTTAATGTTTATCGACTACAATAATCCCAATAGTTCGATCTCTGCCTACTATGTTACTGAGGACATCGCTTGTCAAGTATTATTCATGTCTAAGCAAAAGTATGATATATGCGTTAATACTTTATGTGCATTGGATCTGCTTATATGTCACCAAACAGGTAGTTACTATGATTTCAATGGTATCAAGAATGCTCCAAACATTTATGTTTTAAACAATGATAATGTAGCAAGCAATATTAGAGGTGCGCTTAACAGATTGAAACATGACCTGTTAAAGCCTGAGTTTGGCAATAAAGACGATTTTATGCCGATAGTTTATACTGGCAAGAAAATAAGAAAGGCTGAATAAAATTATAAAAATCAAAAATGGAGGATTTAAATTATGAAAAATCAGAACGAAGTACAGGTACAGACATTTGAAAACTTACAGTTTGGAACACTGAGGACTATTGAAATTGATGGTGAACCTTGGTTTGTTGGAAAAGATGTTTGTGACGCATTTGGTGACAAGAATAGTAACAGAAGTCTTTCTCGTGTAGACAATGAAGATAAGAGGGTAATTCCTATTCAAACAAAAGGTGGAATCCAAAAGGTTACTTTTGTTAATGAAAGTGGCTTGTATTCTTTGCTGTTTACCATGCAACCCCAAAAGGCACACAAGGGGGTGTCAGATGAGTACCCCCTTGAAACTAAAGAAAGAATAGAGAAGTTACATAAATATAAACGCTGGGTGACAAGCGTTATCTTACCATCTATTCGTAAGACTGGTGGTTATGTAGTAGAATGCAGAGAACAAGAGTTTTTGAATAATCCTGATACTAACATTGCAGGAGCAATAAAGGAATTAAAACTCTCTATTGAAGTTTTGCAAGAACAGATAAAAGCACTTCCTGCGACAAACGTAAAAGAGTCTGATACATACACACAGAATATTTGGAAGAAGTACGTTGGTACTCCAAAGGCTTTAGAGGTTGCAGAAATATTTGGAATGGAATTAGATAACGCATATAAGGTAATCTACGATAGAATGAAAGAAGAATATGGATTCTTTACCGTGGTTGCTATAAGGGAATACAAAGCTAAGTATCAACTTAATGAAAGTGATGTTGTTACTCCAATTACTGCTGTATCAGATAGTGAGATTTACAAGGAACAGTTTGTGACTGCTGCGAATGCTTACATAATTGACTATGAAAATGCAGTAAAGGATAATGCTATTCATAGTAATAAGACAGCCACAACTATAGTTGGAAAGAAAAAGTTTAAGAAATATTTCTGGTCAGATGACAGTTATGATTTTGTTATCAACACTCTTCAAACCATACTTGGTTCAGAAGATAAAGCAGAATTACAGCGTACTATTTACATGGAGATGGCGTCAGAACAGGCTTGGAAAAACTCTATGACAAGATATAAGTGTTGTGACAAGGTTTCTTTGATTAACACAAATGTAAAGTACAAAAAGAAGTTCATCAACACTTGTAATCGGATAGTAGATTCGATTTGCAAAGACTAAGAAAAGGAGAATAAAGTTATGTACCATCATGTGACACAGTTAGCACCAACAGTTCTTAAACCTCATCCTCGCAATAAGGAGTTCTTTGATGATATGTCGGGTGACAAATGGAAAGAATTTTTGGAGTCAGTAAAAACTTCGGGCATCATTGAACCTATAGTCATCACACAAGATAATGTAGTAGTGTCAGGACACCAGCGTTTAAGGGCTGCCAAAGAATTAAATCTTGAAACAGTTCCCACTATTATGAAAACATATTATTCAGAAGATGAAATACTAAAAGACCTTCTTGAAACTAATGTTAGGCAGAGGGGTAGCATTAACACAAGTTCAGTAAAAAGTGCTGTTATTATAAGTACACTTGAAAAAATTTACAAAGGGGATAAGAGTGGCACAACTCCCAATAATCAAAAAGAACTTGCTAATAAATTAGGAGTTAGTCTCAGAACATTACAGTACATAAAACAGCTTGACAAACTTCCCGATGAACTCAAACTTATTCTCGAAGATGGCAAGATCACAAGTAGTACAGGTTTAAAGATAATGGAAAAATTATCAGAAGATGAGCAAAAACTTGTTATCAACATGATTCAATCCTCAGATAAAGATAAAGTTACAAGTAAAGAAATAAGTAAGTATGTTGAAGAACTTAGACAGAAAGATTTAGAGATAGCTAAACTCAATAACAAGCTGAATGAAGTTACTTCTAATGAAGGTAGCACAAATCAATCACAGAATACAAAGTCGATTGCAATAGTTACGGATGATGATAGTTTACTGAAAAATAATTCACTGAAAAATTTTTCTCTATGGACTGAAAGATATTACAAAGTCTTATTACAAATGTTTGGAGAAGATGCTGAAAAGATCGGTGACACAATAAACGAGAATGCAGATGTAAAAGAATTAAAACGTCTAAGGTCAAATTTGAGAGAGATACAGGAAGTAATTCGTTCTGTGGTTACGTCAGCGAATGGTGTTATAAATGAATAAAGAAGATAAAATTTACGACAGTGGTAAGTTTGATTGGTGTATAGACATAGATTATCCAATCGCTGTTACAAATAGATGTGTTTTCTTTTATAACATGGCAAACAAGTATCGCAAAGTCCTTAACGATGCGGAATATTTTTCTCAGGATAATAACATCTGCATTGTGTTTTTATATGGAAGTTGTAACGATGACTCTATTGAAAGAGAATTATCCAAAAAACTTGACAGTCATATTATAGTGATACACTATGATTCTAAGTTGTTTGATGATGGTATAAAAGTTATTTCTGAATGGCAGGAAGTTCTCGAAAAAGAAAAGATGATCGGTGGACTGAATGATACAGAAACTGATATGTCAGACCAGCGCATAAAAGAAATACAAAAGCATTTGAGTGTACAAAGCGATTCAGAAGATATAAAATCTTTTCAGTTAATGGAACTAAAACGCTTGGATAAACGTAAAGAATATAAGCACACAATTGAATTATTAGAGGTAGCGCAAAAGAACGATGTGTATACTTGGTTAGATACTGTTACAGTCTCAGGTTCAGTTTATCGCACCAAAGGTGTCTTTGATAATTTTATAAAAAACCTTACTGGAAGTGTGTTGAGTTTATTTGCTTATGGAATTGAAGCGGAGACAGATGAACCTTATGCCTATAAAAGCATTGCTGTAAAAAGAATTGTAACCTCTATTGAATCAGGAAATTTTTCAAGTGGAAAGCTGAATATTGATTTGAACAATCTTGATAGTAGCTCATACAGGTTTGTTCAAGCTGGAACGCAGTTTATAAAGGATAAGCTGAATAGTGACGGGTTCTTTGAGTGGCAGGAACTTATACAATATTTGTCTAAACCACCTTATGGATTTCAGTATGATAATAATTATTATGCTTACTTGCTTGCGATGGTGATTTATCCATACAAAGGTTTTTATTATCTGAGACTTAATGGCTGTTTGGAATATACGTCTTTGAACTTATTGTATCTTGTGAAAGAATATCGGACTGATCTCGGTAAAAATGAAGAACAAAAATTCAGGAATAAGATAATGATTTACAAACCCTCAAAGAGATATTTCACAGTAATAAAGATGATAAATGATTTGTCAGAAAACAAAGAACCTTGTGAAACAATCATGGAAGCTGTATCTCGATTATTTTATAGATTGCAACAAGAGAAGAAAAACAAAGTAAGAACACTTCCCTTTTGTATGGCTAATCCTGAATATGATTTGATAGTGCGTAATCAGTTTGATTGGTATGAACACAATTCATTAACCGATTATGGTTGGTTCAGACCCGAACAGGTCAATGATGTTTACTTTTCGCTGAAAGAGAATGAGCAAAATAATCAACGTTATATAAACGAGGGAGACTCATTTATAAAAGAAAAACTGTTAAGTCAATATTCGGAAGAACAAGTGGATTGGTTGGTTAAGTATTGGAGCGAGAATATGCCTGAGACATCGGTTTGGTGCTACAATCGAAAATTGTGTAAAGGAGAGATTGAAAATTTCATGAATGCTTATGACAGTGGAAAGGTGTGCAGAGAATGTGGAAAGTTTATAGTGAATAAGGACAGGGATGATTATATAGTAAAGGCAAATGATGGTGCGGCAATCCAGCGATTAACTTTTAAAGAAATTGTAGGATTAAACCAAAAACTCATAGACAGGAACATGACAAAGTTCTATTGTCTGTCTTGTCTTGCTGAACTAATAGAATGTACTGAATCAGATTTGTATGAGAAAGTACAAGAGTTTAAAGAAGAAGGCTGCGAGTTGTTTGGTTAAGCGGTTGAAAAATTTTATACAAGGGAGATTTGATAAATGGCAAAACAGCAGATGTATCAAAGGTACATTTTTAAAATCCATAGTAAGGATATAATTCGTCAGCATTTTGATTACAACCTTACCACCAATGAGGCACGAAGAAACAACGATTTGATTACGCTTGCTGACAGTCAGGTTTTAAGGTTTATTGATGAGATCAATTGCGTAGATAGACAAGACAATCAATTGACTTACAAGAATCTTACTAAAGAATTAAAGAACATCAGAAAAGGAACTAAGACTACCGAATCTAAAAAGAAAATTAAAGAAATCTATTTAGAACTTGAATCTATTCAGTTAGTTGAAGATTATATTGATGTTATTATGGACAAGCCCGATGACATATTCAAACTTCAAAATGGCTTTACGTTTAATGGAAAGAAATTTAGGCGATTGGTTGGAACTTCCAATGGTGTAAAGAAATCAGTAGTAGTTTATACCTCTTTATGGGATGAACTTGATGAGCGATTGAATTGTGGCAGAGATGTTACAAAAAAACTTGTCCCAGCAAAATTTGAATCTTACAAAGGACTTACTTGTAGTGCTTCAATTCCTCTTTCCGAACCTAATGGTGTTATAGTAGTTCCTGATTTAGAATTAGAGTTTATGTCCCATGTTATTGAATTAAAGGATTCGGAAGATGGATTAGAACCTATCATGACTGAAAAAGATATGAAAGTTGGGCTGAATGCCAACGATGGTTATGGGTTAATGAGTCCAAAACTTGCACAGCAATGGAGTAATGATCTGAACTTAGACTATCTTATGTCGGGCTGCTGTATCAGAAATGCTTTTGTGAAGGGAATGTCTTTTACATTTGATTTTCATAAGTTTGCCAAAGATGTGGCTCATAATGACATAGTGGTTGATGTATGGGGGCAGCAACACAATATAAACGACATAAACTTAATTCTGACAGCTTCAATGTTTAAGTTGTGGGATTCTTATGGGAGCTATAATGATTATAGCGAAAAATATCATAAGTATCATTACACTTATGCCACAACCAAAGCTACACCAAAAGAACTGGACAATGAGAGAGCGTTGAACTATCAGTTTATTCAGAGCTATCAATTGACCGATGATGAAATTCATGAATTGATAAGTCCTACGATAAATGAAATAAAATCTGTATTACATACTGATGTGACTAAATCAATTCTGTTCCTGCGTGGAGAATCAGTAACTGAGGAAAACGTTTTAAGCGATTTACCAAACAATTATGTTAAAGCATTGATGATTGATGATAGAATGATAAACGATCCTTATGTTATAGATAATATAAACGCTGCTATAAAGAAAAAGATAAATGATGCTAAGATAGGTGTAATAAGTGTCCATGGAAATTATCAGGTTCTTAGCGGAGATCCTTACGCGTTATGCGAACACATTTTTGGCATGATAAATGACACTTCTGAATGTGGACTATTAAAAGCTGGACAAGCCTACTCAAAATATTGGGTCAATGAAAGTGTGGATAAAGTAGTTTGCTTTCGTGCGCCTATGAGCTGCCATAACAATATTCGAGCTATGGAAATAGTAAATAATAATGAAGTTGATGAGTGGTATAAATACATGAGAGAGGTATTTATTATAAATGCTCATGATACATTCACTCATGCACTTAACGGAGCTGACATGGATTAACAACATAGTTCATGCAAAACTTGGTGAACCTGTACTTGCAGGGTGTCTTGTGATAACAAGGCTAACGGTGGAAATCTAAAGAGATTAAATATTTATATCCTTTCAATGTATTTAGAAAGGATTGACATAATGGTAGAAGAAATTTGGAAAGATATAAAAGGATATGAGGGATATTATCAGATAAGCAATTTGGGAAATGTTAAAAGTCTTGAAAGAACTGTTTATCATTCAGATGGTCGAGTTCAAGTTAGGAAAGAAAGAATAATGAGTAAGCGTGAGAGTACCGATGGTTACTATATTGCTAAATTAAATGTTGATAAACAATCAAAATCAATAGCTATACATCGGTTAGTAGCAGAAGCCTTTATTCCAAATCCTAACAATTTTCCAGAAGTAAATCATATTGATACAAACAGAAAAAATAACAAGGTTGAAAATTTAGAATGGTGTACTCGTATTGATAATATAATGCACAGTGTAAAACTTGGACATTATAAAGGCAAATCTGGTGAAAACAATCCTAATTACGGCAATCATGCTTTATCTGAAAAATATAAGAATAATCCTGAACTATCTATGTTGAAAAATTCTCGTAAAGGAAGTCAAAATGGAAAGGCTGTTCCGATAAAAGTTATTGGTGATAATTTTGAAAAACAGTTTACCTATATTAGAGAAGCAGCTCAATATTTAATTGATAATAAAATGGTTCGTGCTAAAACAAAAGATGTAGTTGCAAATAATATTGCAAAATGTCTAAAAGAAAATACTACATATTGTAATTTAAGTTTTAGTAGGATATAAATAATTTTAATCTCCATGATAATACCGTGCTAAACTTGACTGGTGACAGTCTTGGAAGTGTAACGACTAAAACATACCAACTCTTTGAGTTGATGAAGTTTGTACATTTACGGTGAAAACCCGTAGGTGGAAGTGCCAAGCCCTTGTAAAATACAAGGTGAAGAGATAGTCTATTCCCCTAAAAAATATCGGGAAACCGAGGGTATCAAAGGGTGACATAATATTTTCAACAAACAATTCAATTTTGCTCGATAATCTTAGAGATGTTCCTGCAATAGTTTGTGTTCAAAAGAAAGCTGAGAAGAAAGTCATAGACGATGAATCGCTTGCTGTATCTAATACTAATGGTTTTGGCAATGATATAGGAGCTATCACTAACAGGGTTACAGCTATGTATGATTTGCAGGCTATTTTTGATAAAGATAGTAAAGAATACAAAACGCTTGATTATAGAATTAAATGTGGACAGCTTCTTCAACAAAATTGCATTGATAAAATCAAAGGAATTATTTCTAATCCAATGCCGAAGTATTGGTATCAGCAAAATAAAGACCTTTCTGAATTTAATAAAAGAATATGTGTAAACAAGAAACCTTATTTTATGATTTATATTTATCCCGAACAGATGACAAGATACAGAGCGTTTGTTAAGTGGACGAATATATGTGGGGTTTTCGATTATAAAAAGACTATTGAAGAATTGCAAAATAAATCATCGTTGACTAATGCAGAAAAAACATTTTTGGAAAAGCATTATAAATACTTTCCTGTTCTCGATAATTCAAGCACCATGAATAGGCTTTGCCACATGGTCGAAGATGAATTTGATGGTTACACTTGTCATTTAAAGAAGAATGGAAATTTTGATTATACAATTCTTAAATCTGATGTTGAGTATAGTAGGCGGGATTATAATGCAATAAAGAGGTTATGGTTACAATGTCAACAAGAGTTAAGAAGTATAAAAATAGAATCAAATAATGCCGCTGGGCGAGAGGAATATCTAACAAAATGTGAATCTATTTATGATAGATATATTAAGACTTGTCGAGAAACTTGTATAAATGAGAAAGAACTTTGTAATATAATTCTTGATCTTTGTTATAACTCTAATAAGTCTAAGCGTTTTGCATGGAATCTTTGTGGTGAAACAATCATAAGTAATTTGTTGTCAAGGAATGATAATCAAATAAGATACTTGGAAAAAAGCGAAACTGGTGACGTTGAATATAAAGGACAAAGATTTGTTCAGAAAATGAAAAAGGTAGGTGTTGCAGATTGATTATTATGAAAGAATCGGAAGCTGTACAAGAAATAATAAATAGGAAAAGCGTAAGTGAAAACACTTACGCAGACCTTATACTATTGATTAAATATTTTTATTCACAGGCAAAAAAAAATAATAAGAGATTGAAAATGAAGGAGGTGATTTCAGAGTTACAAGAATATTTAAAACCTCAATATGACAATTATCAATCTGTTGACTGGTATAATCGTTTAGAAAAACTAATAAAGAAATACAAGAACACTCCGTTGTACGATGTTGATAGCGTACCTATTACAGACAGTGAACTTACTACTATAAAGAGTATTAAAAACAAAAAGTTGGAAAAGATCGCTTTTGTGTCACTGGTTCTTGCTAAATATTACAACTTAAAGAATGAGAAAAATAATGGGTATGTAAATGTTGAGTATAGTATTATTTTTGGTTTGGCGAGAGTTGCGGCTACAATTATGTATGAACAACCATTACTTCTTCATGAACTTAAAGAAAAAAATTTAGTTCAGCGATCTAACAGAATAGACAATCCAAATTTTAGAGTATTGTTTATTGACGATGATAGTCCCGTGGTTTTACATATTACTGATCTTAGAGAGTTAGGTTATCAGTATCTTAAATACAAGGGCGAAAAATTTATTGAGTGCGCTGAATGTGGAATATTACTTCGGAAGAAAAACAACGCCACTAAATACTGTCCTGCCTGCCGAGGTTATCAGCCCATACAGTTCAAGACCCTGACCTGCGTTGACTGCGGTAAGGAGTTTGTGGTGAATAGTAAGTCTAACAAATCTTGTAGGTGTGAAGATTGTTATAAGGAATATCGAAAGAAATATTATAGAGAGAATAAGAGAAAACAGCGACAAGCAACTTGATTGTCCACAGTACAATTTAAAATCAAAATTTTAAAAACACCTCTCAAACGCCGATAAATCAAGGGTTTTTGAGGGGTGTAAAATTTTTTTCGATTTTCCCTTTAGTGGATAAGATATAATATCTCAATTATATCATATCATATTTACAAGTATGTTGCAATAGTTAGTTGCTATTGTTAAAAATAAATTTACAAACGAAAGGGTTGTTGAATTTTGATTCGCATTTCAAAAGAAGAAGCTACGCAGCTCAGAAAGATGTTTAAGGACAAGTGCTATATTTACAGATTGAATAGACAGCGTTCTAAGAAACATCATTATTTAGTGAGCGAAGAACCTCATGTAATCAAGGCTCTTGAAAATATTCGGGGAGAAAAGGTTTATACTGAATGTTAAGGGTAGACTACTAAAATTCTGTAAAATTACAGACGAATATCCTGCAATAAATTTGCAGGGGCTTGTTGTATAGCGAGCTAACTTTATTATTGAAAAGGAATTTAAAAATTTATGCACAAAACAAATAAGAATTTTGTAAGGAACGACACCGATCTCGATGGAGCAATTAAAGTTTTGGACATTGTGATTCCCCCCGAAGCTGATGTTAAGCTGCCTGACCCATCGTTGCTTTCTTATTACAATGATAGACAGGATAGAATTATTTATATTGATTCTGAAATAGATGATTGTACATATGAGATTACTAAACAAATTTATGAGTATAATCGTCAAGATAAAGACATTCCCATTGAAAACAGAAAGCCCATTAAGATTTATATAAACAGTTTTGGTGGAGACTTATATCAATGTTTTGCTCTCATATCTGCTATTGGCGCAAGTAAAACGCCAGTGTACACCATTAACACAGGTGTGGCGATGAGTGCAGGAATGATAATTTTGCTTTCAGGTCATAAGCGATTTGCTGTTAAGTATAGTATAGCAATGTGTCATTCTGGAAGTGGATCAGTTGGGGGCGACTTTGAGCAAACACAATCAGCTATGGAAAATTATAAAAAAATGGTTGATACTATGAAAAGCTACATTCTCGAAAGAACTAAGATTGATTCTAAAACGCTTTCTCGCAAGTGGACTAAAGATTGGTATTTTTCAAGTTCAGAACAATTGGAATACAATATCGTCCAAGAGATTGCAAATTCTCTTGATGACATAATCTAAATAGGTGACTAATAAGGTGGTATTCTAATATGGCTAAAAAACAAAGAACAGTCAGTGATATGGCAAGCTATTGTAGCGAAGTACCTGACACTTTAGAGAATCATTCTTTTTATGGTCTGAATCTTGATGAAGAACAGAAAGCGTTTAGGGATGCTATCTGGGACGAGAAAAAACTTATTGTGTTTTGTAATGCAAAAGCAGGATGTGGCAAATCAACGATTGCCACAGCTACCGCAAATCTATTGTGCCAATATGGAAGATATAATGGAATTGTTTATATTGCCGCACCTGTTCAGGAACATACTCAGGGTCATATTCCGGGGACAATTGAAGAAAAAAGTTTTCCATATTTTTCCCCTTTCTTTCAGGCTCTTGATAAAATTGGAGTAAATTTAAATACATCAATGTATGATAATATCCTTAACGAAAAGAATGGAACTGCCTATATTGAATGTATGACACATACTTATCTTCGAGGTACTAATTTTGAAAATAAGGTAATTATAATTGACGAAGCTGAAAACTTTTATACAGATGAATTGAAAAAGGTTCTTACAAGAATACACGACAACTGCAAGGTTATTGTGATCGGTCATGCTGGACAGTGTGATTTATATCACAACCCTGAAAGAAGTGGCTTTGTAAAATACTTGGAACATTTTGAATCTACAAATGATGACAGGGTAGCTATTTGTACATTGTCTAAAAATTATCGTGGTTGGATAAGTACATGGGCTGATGAATTAGAAAATTAAAATATAAATGAAATGAGGGTTTTAGATGGCTAAAGCAAGTGTAACTACCAAGCAGAGTCTTACTGCAAAGGGTATACTTAATCTTGGTGACAACGATATTTTTTTAGAGATTGAAGATGGTGAAGCTATCTCTTTGATTGATTTATTAAAGGATTTTGATGGCAAAGACGTAAGTATTTCTGTTGCTAATTCTAATGAAGTAATGTAATTCTAAATAATTTTAAAAAGTTGGAGGAAATTGTAGATGGATTTGACTGTTCATAAGGGCGAAACCGAAAGACAGTACATATGGCGAACATCACAGTATGTGAGAGATGGTAAGATCACATGGAAAGGTCTTACCGATGAAATAAATAAAAATTGGAGAACTCCTAATGGTGAACCCCCTCGCGGTGAGTCAGCATACCGTAAAGGAATCAATTCGGCTATTGCTTATTATGATGAAGTCTTTAGCAAGATGAATGGTAGCGATTTTTCAAATGATCTTGTTGAAAAGAAACGAGAACTTGAAAAAGAGCGTAAGAAATTACAGTCTGAAAAGATAGAGTATAATCGTTGGCTCAGAGAAAATGCAAGAGATGAACTTATTGTAGACAAGATTGTCGAAGCTGTTCGTAAACTTGAACCTCTTGAAACACCTGATACTAAGTTGATACTTACCTCAAATGAAAGTAAAGAGGGAGTTCTTGCATTTGGAGATTTGCATTATGGCGTTGAGTTTGAAATCAAAGGTTTGTTCGGTGAAACAATAAATGCTTATTCTCCTGAAATTTTTGAGAAGCGAATGTGGTATCTTTATAACAAGGTTTGTGAGATAGTAGAGAAAGAACAGTTGTGTTCTATCTACATTGTTGACCTTGCGGATAATATTGATGGCATTCTAAGACTTACATCACAGCTTATGAAATTGCGTTATGGTGTTATTGAATCGACCGTAAAGGTAGCTAACTTCCTTGCTGAATGGCTCAATAAATTAAGCAACATAGTACACATAAAGTTTTCTCTTGTTTTAGACGGAAATCACGATCAACTTAGATTATGTGGCGCACCTAAAAACGCTTTTAAAGATGAAAACATGAGTCTTATCATCAAGGAAATTATTAGAACAAGACTTGAAAACAATAGTAATGTTGAAATTTTGGATAATCCTACTGGTCACACATTTTTACAGATTTGTAATTACTATAACATTCTTGCTATTCATGGTGAAGTTAAAAATCTTGGAAAAGCAATAGATGATTTTGGTAGGTCTTATGGTGTACCTATTGATTATATTATTGCTGGACACAAGCATCATAAAGAAACTGTGGAAGTAGGCAGAGACATCGAAGCTATTTCTGTCGGTAGCGTTATTGGCATAGATTCATATGGGCTTTCGCTCAATAAGACTTCAAATTCAAGTGCTACATTCTTAGTGTTTCAGGAAGATTTAGGCAAAAGTGTTCAGTATGATATAAAATTGCCTGTGTGCAATGATGAAAGGAAAATGACAATATGAGTGAAAATCAAATTGGTAAATCTATATTTGCTCCCAATACCGCAAGGAGATTGCTTAAAATGGGAAATACGATTATAGATATTAAGCCTAACAAAGACAATCATGAAAAAACAATTTTTATTTTCAAGGACGATGAAAAACTGAGAAAGGATTTGTCTGCTATCAGTGGTAGATAAGGTTTATAAAATTCAAAATAATGTAGAAAGGTCTGGTGTTTTTTATGAACGAAATCATTAAGGTATTTGAAAGTGAAGAATTTGGCTCTGTTAGAACAGTTCTCATTGACGGAGAGATGTGGTTTGTCGGGAAGGATGTAGCTGAGATACTTGGTTACAGTAATACAAGAGATGCACTTGCAAGACACGTCGATAACGAGGATAAAACCACCGTCATGATTCCCGACACTGGTTCTAACTACAAAAGTCAAGCGGTTATCATTAACGAAAGTGGATTGTATAGTCTGATACTTTTAAGCAAGCTCCCGAAAGCTAAAGAGTTTAAGCGCTGGGTGACATCAACCATATTGCCTACAATTCGCAAAACTGGTGGTTATGTTGCAAATGAGGATTTGTTTATTAACACATATCTTCCTAATGTTGATGATAATGTTAAAGCGTTATTCAAACTCAATCTTCAAGCTATAAATCAGTTAAATCAGATTGTTGATAATCAACGGATAACTATCTCAACACAGCAAAGAAAAATCGAAGAAGATAAGCCCAAAGTAGAATTTGCGGATCATGTAGCAGACACCAGTGATTGTATTGATATAGGCACTCTTTCTAAGATTGCAAAGAAAGAAAACATACCTATCGGAAGAAATAGATTGTTTGAGTGGCTTCGCAAGAAAGATTTTCTTATGTCTAAAGGTAAGCACAAGAACGAACCTTATCAGCGTTATATAGATAACGGTTGGTTTGTTGTAAGAGAATATGTCTATAATACCGCTTATGGCGAACAAATAGGAACAAAAACATATGTTACTGGTAAAGGACAAATGTGCATAATAGAAAAACTCAGAAACGCTTATGAAAATAATCAGATCGTATAATGAAAGGAAAAATTGTTATGGTTTATAGATTTACAGATTTCATTCAAACTCATGACTTTAGTGATGTACAACAGTTCTTTGAGGACTTAGAAGAAACATTTAACGCTAAAATTGCTTGTAATAGAAAAAATGGATTTAGAACGATGAAAATTGTTGCCCCCAAGGACTTTATCAAAGATGTATTTTATTCGCTTATTGTAAGTCCTCATGTGCTTAAAGACGTGATAACAAGATTCTCGATGTTTGAAAATTACACAATTGAAGAGCTTAAAGAAATATTTGACGATGAGAAAAATGATGTTCTTACATTTACTATATGTGACGATCGAGTTTGTTTTATAGATCAAGTTAGATTTCTAGCTAACACGATAGTTGATAAAGGGGACGATAGCTATAATTTCGTTTATCTTCATAATAGTGTGGCACATGATTTCATGAATGAACTTAGAAACAAGCGCATTCCTACATTAGTGTTTGATTTTAAATAAAATTCAAGTACTTTTATAAATCCTCCTTGTAAAGAGTGACCGTGGTAATAGCTGCGGTCACTTTTACAATATGCGATTGTAGCTCAGTCGGTTAGAGCGACACTCTGATAAGGTGTAGGTCACAGGTTCGATTCCTGTTAATCGCACTATAAAGAAAATAAAGAAAGGAGAAAAAAGATGCCAACAGCAACACCTCGTAAAAGAGGTCGTCCTAAAAAAGTCGAAGCAATAGACCAAACGCCAAATCCATGTATAAGGTGTGGCAAACAGTATAAACGATATGCAAGCAACTTTTTTAAAAATGGAAAAAGTGACATTTATGTTCAAAATGATTCTCGTATTCCGATTTGTTCCAATTGCTTAAATGAATTGCAGGAGAATCTTGAAAAGAAAATCAGAGATAAAAGAATTGTATACATGATTATGTGTGCATATTGTGATTTTTATTATTGTGATAAGGCTTATTACGATACTATCAATAACAATGGAGATTTTGGAAAATATGCTCGTATTATTGGTGGACAGCAACAGTATAACAATAAAACGTTCAAGGATAGCATTATAGAGTTTAACGATAGAATGATCGAATTACTCACTCCTGCAGATATGCCTGTGGCAAGAAAAATGAATGAGCAGGACAAAAAGAACATGACATATGTAATATCTTCTATTGGCTATGATTGTTTTAATGATGATTCATGGACGGAAGATGACAAAAGATTTGCCTTTAATACTCTTGCTGATTATCTTACTGATGACACGTTGGAAGATCCTCATAAAATTCAATCAGTTATTTCAATGGTAAAAACTTATGTTCAGGTCGAGCAAATTGACAGAAGTCTCAATACAGAACTAAGAAAATCTTCTCCTGATACGGATAATTTAAATAAACTAACAAACGTTAAAAAGAATTTGCTGTCTACCATAAATGCTACGGCTAAGGAAAATGGTATCTCAGCCATTGCAAGTGGCAAGAAAACGCAAGGCGGTAATTCTCTTACGAGAATCATGAGAGAGATGGCTGATAATAATTTTGAAGAAATAAAAGCAAACGTGGTCAATTCCAGATTGGCTGAATCTTACAAAGAAGTTGCTACTGACAACATAAAAGCTATTCTTGCAGAACTTGCTTTAACTGGTGATGAATATGCTGAAATGCTTTCAAATCAAACAGAACTTGTCGCAAAGCAACAAGAAAAAATTGATATTCTTGAAGAAGATAAACGCAAATTAAGAATAGAAATCAAAGAACTTAACGAAGAAATTGGAAGGCTGGATGCTCGTAAGAAAAAGAAGTAGGTGATGTTTTGTGAGTTTGACAATTTTAAATAAAGAATCAGCCAAAGACATCTCTATGAGGAAAATGGAAACTTATGAGAAATATTTAAAAGTAATAATTTGGGGAAGGAACGATCCAGTTAGATTTATAGATAGATTTATGGGTGTATCTTTGCTCGATATGCAGAGTTACGCTATTGCTAATTCGTGGAATCGAGATTTTTTACTTTGGTTAGAATCCCGAAATGCGGGAAAAAGTTCTAAGCTCGCTATTTATACTATGGCAAAAAGTTTACTATTTCCTTTACACGCTACATATTTCTTAGGAAATACAGGTGAACAAGCAAAAGATACATTTAAGAAAATTGAGAAGCTTGCTAAAAAAGAGATTGAATCTTTTATTGGCTGCACAGATGTTTTTTTTGAAGAACTAAAAAAATCAAATAATGGAGATGGATTTGTTCATAATCCAGCTTCTTTTACTTGTGAATTATTCAATGGCTCAACGATAAATACGCTAAACTCAGATGTTACAAATATTAAAGGTAAACGTGCTAATTTAGTTTGCTTTGATGAAGCTGGGTGGTTTAGTGATGAACTTTTTATACAAGCTGAAAACTTCGTAAACCAAGATGAAAACTTTAAACTTGGTGGCGGCATTGATTTGGCTCTTGAACCAAAAGGATTTCCACGACAATTACTCTATGCTTCGTCAGCAAGTGATACATCTTCTGAATTTTATAAAAAATTCAAATCTTTTAGCAAAGAAATGTTGATAGGAAATCAGCATTATTTTGTTTGTGACTTCACAATTGATTCTGTACTAAAAGCTAAATTTAAAGGCGAACCTTATCCTCCACTGATTTCACAAGATAAAGTTGACAAAATGATGTCAGACAATAGGGATAAGGCACTTCGAGAACTTTATAATAAGTTTTCTGCTGATTCATATGACGAGCAAATACTGAGTAGGCGTGATCTAAAACAATGTACAATAAATAGAATGCCTTTGCTTGAAAACGATACTGGCAATAGACTATTCGTAATGGCGTGGGACTCTGCGAGACTTAATGATAACTCGGTCATTGGTATCGCAGAACTTATATTTGACAAAGATAAAGGTTGGACTATGAATTTAGCCAACGTTGTTTCCCTTGTAGATATAGCCACACAAAATAAAACTCCTATGCGTATGCCTGAACAGGTAGAAGAATTTAAACGATTACTCTTAAAATATAACGCAAACGATAAAATGAAACTTGATTATGAAAATATAAAAGCAGTAATATGTGATTCGGGTGCAGGCGGTAATATGATAGGTGGTATTACTGATTATCTGTTTGAAAGTTGGAAAGATGAACATGGTACAGAACATAAAGGTCTTATTGATAGAAGTCACAAATCGAGTGAAACTGCAAAAATAAAATATCCTAACGCAGTCGATATAATAAAGTTGGTTGACCCTAAAGGAAATAGAAACGCCATTATGGAGTCATTGGAACAAATGATAAAATTAGGAGTATTCACATTTCCAACTGAATATGATACTTCTAAAGAATATGTTTTTACAATAGATGACGAGGGTAATGAACAAAAAATAGAATTAAATTTTGACCAAAAATTATCATTGGCTCAAATTGAATTAACAAAGACTGAAATAATAACGATGTGTAAGTATGTAACGGGTGGTAATGTTAGATATGATTATCCTCCCGAGAAGCGCAACACGCTTCATGACGATAAGCTATATACCGTAGGCTTATTATGTTATTATCTTGCACAATTAAGAAGAAATACAACAGTAACAAAACCAAAAGAGGCACCGAAATTCGATTGGAGTAGCTTGTCTCGCAGTCCATCAATTGTAAGTGCAGTATCATAAATAGTTTAAAAGAAAGGTGGTGGCAGAGTGACAGAACAAATTGATAATGAAGGACTTGTCCAGTATGAAAAAGACAAAAAGGTTATTGATGATTTTTTGGATAACAAGACTTCAAAATTCGATTATGCTGCGTTTTCAAGATTGATGATCCACGAAATGCAAGTTAATGGACACTTTGAAGAAAACAAAATTTTAGGATTCAAAAGATGCGAAATTATCAGAATGATAGAATGTCCTGAAAGAAATCGAAAACGAATATTGAAACTCAGTGAGTATATGTATCTTAGGTCGGGGTATTATAAGCGACTGATAGATTATTTTGTAAATCAGGTCATAATCAATTACACGGTTGAGACAAAGATCAACTCTACAAAAGCATATGAAAAGCAAGATGTTATAAGAACCAATTTTATAAAATTTTCACATCAGGCAGATAAATTTAATTTGCGAAGTGTGACTCGGGAGATTTTTACACGATTGTATAAAAATGATGTGTGTTTTGCTTTTGTTGCGGAAGATGATTTTTCATGCAAATATTTCTTTTTAGACCCTATGATTTGTGAAATTGAATCTGTGGTTGATGGCAAGGTTTTTCAATTTTATATAAAGTCAAGAAATCTGTCAAAAACAAAACTTGAATCATTTCCTGAACCTTTGAAAGAACTAATTGAAAACTACGCTGATCCGAAAGGTCGAGTGATGATCCCATACGGTAATTCGTTGTGTTTGAAATATAACAGTGACTTTGCGTTTGCTTATCCACCATTTCTTATGATGATAGCTGACATTTTATTGATTGATGATTTTAAGGATTTGGCAAAAACACAAAGCGTTAATGATGCTTATAAATTGTTGGCTATGAAAATACCAACTAAAGACGGAGAAATTACTCTCGATCAAGGTTTGATTGAACCTTTTGTAAGACAAGTTCTCAATGTCGTTAAAAATAACATTGGTGTTATTACTACTCCATTTGACACTAAGACAGAAGAATTTAGTTCAAGCAACGCTGATAACAGAGACAATGTTTCAAACTCTATAAGTTGGGCTTTCAAAGACGTTGGTGTTTCGGAAGCTCTTATGAGTGGTGCAACATCTGGAAGTGAATTAAAGCTATCAATAATAAATGACAGTGGTGATAATTTTAGATTGTATAGACAGCTTGAAAACTGGATTGAATTTCAAATGAAACTGCGAAAGTTCTATTATAGTGGGAATCAATATGAGTTTGTTTATAAGATTTTAAACATGACTACATTCAATGAGTCTGAGGTCAGAGATAAAGCTCTTAAAGAGGCTCAGAGTGGTTTGCCAAATAAGTTTGAACTTGAAGCTACGAGGGGGAGAAGTCCTTGTATGGTTCTTGGCTGTTCCTTTGTTGAAAATAATATCTTTGCTGACGTGTTTAATAATTGGAAACCGTTGCAGACCAGTTACACTCAATCGGGAGACAGCGAAGGTGGCAGACCTGAGATGGAAGATACTGAGATTACTGAACGAGGGCAAGATACAAGAGATCAGAATGCTAACGATTCAGAAAATAGGCTAAAGGTGTAGAAAAGTAAAATGCAAAAAATAATATGTAATAAAATACAGTGTACTTTTTGTAAAGATATTATAGAATCTCGCAACACGCATGATTATGTTGTATGCAAGTGTGGCAAGTGCGCCTGTTATGGTGGCTTACAGGAATTAAAGCGAGATTTTGTTTACTCTTATGAGGACTATACGGAACTGAGTGTAGTTGAAGAAGTTGAAAATGACGAGGTGGTGATAGATGATGAATACTCAGAAACAAGGAAACATCGTAATAAACGTAATAAGCGAAGAAAAGGCTGACGAACTAATAAAACTCGGCTTTCATTGCTCAAAACAAAAATTAAATGATAAAGATTTTGTTTATCAATTTGTATCATCACCTGAACTTATGAAAATGCTTTCCAGTCGGTTTGAAAAAACCGACTTTTTTATTGGAAACACAATGTTTTTATGAGGTGGTGATAAAAAATGAGCCGAGAAACAAACGAAAAACTTGACCCAAAGCGATCAATTTATTCTGCTGTTAAACTAACAGATTTTAAGATTTTAAATTCTGACTTTACACGTTGCAGATGTAGTGTTTTTTACACTGGAAAAAATAGAAACCATTCAAATATAACAGAATCAGCTCTACAAAAACTGATTGCTAGAAAAGGATATGCTAACGTTCCTGTGGTTGGACATATCAAGAAAGTCGATAACAATTCCATCATGGGAGGTCATGACAGAAAAATTGAAATTGATGACACAGGTGTAAAGATAACAAACGAATGTGTTGCTTATGGTGTAATTCCCGAAGATTGTAACCCACAAATGGAAGTAATTACAGATATACATGGAATTGAAAAGGAATATTTCTGCGTTGATATTATTTTATGGACTCATTATTTCCCCGAAATTTTAGAATCGGCAGGAGATGATGAGATTTTCTTTAATCAGTCTATGGAAATCGAAGTGACTGATGGAGAGTACGATGAAAAGTGGGACTATTTCAATATCAATGATTTTAATTTGCAGGCGCTTTGCCTTTTGGGGAGATACAGTGGAGAATTAAAAGATAATTCTGTAGAACCATGCTTTGCAGATTCTGTTGTAAAAAGATTTTCTATCAACGAAACTGCTTTTAAGCGCAACTTTGACTTGCTACTTGAAAAGTTACACAAGTATGAATCAGACAGCGAAAGCCAGTCTGTTTCACATATAAACGATAATTCTGAAAAGAAAGGAGAGATGTTGAAAATGGATTTTTCTAAGATTTTAGAAAAGCTGTCTGAAACAAAGATTGAAAATTCTGATACTGCTAAGTACGCTTTCATCAATGCAACCGAAACAACCATCGGAGTTCTCGATAGAGAGGATTATAAGGCTTATTCTATTGATTATGCTATTGTCGATGAGAATGTAGTGATTGATTATGAGAGTAAGAAAGAGTGTAAATTTGCTGTTGCTGAAATTGCAGACTCTGAATCTACATTCGATCTTAAAGCAGAAATTGATTCTATCAAAGACGTAGTTAAGTGTGAGGTGGAGGCATCTATTTCCGCAACTTACGCTGAAAGCTATGATAAGAAGATTCAGTCTATTACCGAGCAATTTGACAAGTTGTCCGAGGAACACAAGACAGCTATGGTTGAACTTGAAAAGTTCAGAGCAGAAGATGCACGAGCAAAAGAGATTGCTAAGAAAAACGAGATTGATGCAATTGTTAATAAATTCGAGAGTCAGATGAATAAGTATGCAGCATTTATGATTTGGAAAGCAAATCTTGATTACAGCAAGACTACTCCCGAAGATGTAAACAAGGAACTGACACTTATGCTCGGTAAGATGACTGTTGATGGCGGCAAGAAGGAAAGTTTTTCGTATAAGCCTATGGTTTCAGGCGTTGGCGGTACAAGCAACAAGAATATGTTTGTTGACACTGAACGCTATGGAAACTATTTCGATAGACTTATGAACAATGACTAATTCAAAGGAAAGGAAAGTGAAGTAATATGGCTAATATGTATGGCGTAGTTGAAACTACTAAGATTACTGAAATCTGCTATGATTTTGTGAATAACACTACTGACATTGAAAATGGTTGGGTAGTTAAAAAAGGTGACATTGTAACTGGTGAAAGAAACGTATATGCTGCGGAGATTCCTGCGGCAACTGATAAGGTTTATCTTGTTGCAAATCCTGCATGGAGTTACACTGATATTCCTTCTGAGCAGGGTGAGGAAAATTTTATCAATGTTAAGAAAAAGGTATTTAGAGGTTATGGTCTTGCTCCTACAAACAAGTTTGGTGTAACCGATTATACCATTACTGACGGTGACACTATTGCTGTTGGCAATTATGTTGGTGTTGATGGTACTACTATGAAACTGAAAAATCTTGGTTCTACTGAGCCTACTGGTGTAGGTTTCTATGGTAAGGTTACTGAAATCGAGAACACTGGTATTTATCCTTGCATAAATATTGCGACTGTAACTTCTCCTTCTGGTACACCTCCCACTGGTGGTGGCGAAATAGTTGCAGAGGGTAAAAAGGTAATTATCGAAGTAGTCAAGAACGAGACTGTTTAATAATTAAGGAAGGAGTGAATGAATAATGGAAACTAATTTAATGCAGATTGTTAATCTTATGAACGATGCTTATTCTAAGAGAATTAGCACTTTTGCTTCTCCCGAAGCAGTAAAATACACCGATGAGGCTATCAGACTTGCGCTGTTCGATATTCTTGGTGATAATAAGCTTACATATAGAGGTTGGAGAAATCACAAGAATGAAATATTCACTATAATTGAGGAAGTGCTTGACACTAACCTTCCTCTTGCTTGGGAGGACAGCCCCTTCTACAAGCAGTTTGTAGAGTCCAAGAATGGTGCGCTTGGTGATAAGAACGAGTTCGTTGTAAACGATGCTTCTGTTCTTGTTGCTACTACTTTTGCTGGTAATCACTGGAATACTGACCGCAAAAAGCTTTCTGGTCGTAGGACATTCTCTCTCGATACTGAGTGGATCTATATTCATGTATATGATGATTTTGAGAGATTCTTAAAGGGTCTGATTACAGTTGTTGACCTTATCAACGCTATGCAGGGTGCTTTACAGAGAGCAATTGACGAGAGAATTTATACTGCATTTAATGGCGCAGGCACATATCTTCCTGCTGCTTTCCAAGTAACAGGTACTTACGATGCTGGACAGATGAGAACTCTGATTCAGCGTGTACAGACTGCTGCTCAAAAGAATGTTATTCTTGCTGGTACTAAGACAGCCCTTGCTAATATTGCTACTGGTATGAATGCAGCTTGGATTTCCAACGCACAGAAAGAGGAAATGGCTACTAAGGGTGCAGTTCTTGAACTGACAGGTCTTGGCGTTTCTGCTGTTGAAATTCCTCAGACTTTTGTTAGAGGTACATACAACTTTAAGGTGGACGATACTTCCATCTTTGTTCTTCCTGACAATGAGAAGTTTATCAAACTTTACTTTGAGGGTGACACTCGTGCAAGAGATCTGACTGAAAAGGACACTCACGACCAGACTATTGATTCTCAGGTACAGACCAAACTCGGCGTTGGACTTGCGTTCAGCTCTATCTTTGGTAAGTACACTATGTAATCATAAACGTTTATACAAATTTAATACTTAAATTTAAGGGCTGATGGGAATAACTATCAGCCCTATTTATATTTTACACTATCGGAAAGGAAATTATTCAATGAATTTTGAAGAAATGACTTTAGAAGAACTGAAAAGTTATGCCAAGAGCAAGGATATAAAGGTCGGAAATATCAGTCGTGAAAAGCTGATTGATAAAATTAAAGAAGTCGAAAGCGTAGCTACGGTATTATCTGCCGATGATGATTTGGTTCAAGAAAAAGTAGAAGTTGTAGTTGAAGAAAAGAAGTCCACTTCCCTGCTTGAAAACATAAATTCTGCACTTGACGATTTGGATAATGTTGATGAACAGGGTTATGAAGATGACTATGAACCTTTGGCAGATAATGTTAAAATTCAGGTTCGCAGTATTACATTTGGTAGACTTATCTATCGTTCTCCTACAAACAATGCTCTGTTCATATGGAACAACATAGGCGAAACAAAGACTATGAGTATTGCAGAGATTATTGAAATGAATAATTCTCGTCCTGATTTTCTGCAAGAACCGAGAGTCATACTTCTCAATGAGACTGCAATCAAGCAATTTCATCTAACACAGATTTATGAAAACGTTGCTCAAATAAATAATCTTAAAACATTGTTTAAGAAAAGCGAAGCTGAAATTTCTAAAGTGATCGACAATGCTATTATGGCAAATATGAGAGATATTCTTATCTCAAAAGTCAGAACTATGTATGCAAATAAGAGTTTGACCGATATAAACATTATTGGATTGCTTGAACGCAAGTTACAGTTTGACTTAACATAATAATTATGAAAGGAAGGTGACAGCGTGGCTAATACAACATATAAAGAATTATGCGATTCTGTTTATTCTAAAATCAAAGACTATGACTTCATAGAAATGACGGAAGAAGAAGCAGATGAAATTATCATTGATTATTTGCGACCAGCGATTGTCGCCTTTGAAGATTGTTCGCAGGATTTGTCTGACCGTGATCCTGTGAACAAAACTTTTAATATTGAATTGGACGATGTAAATTTTGAAATTCTAACACATTTTATGGTGGTTTATTATCTTGATGCTACATATATTAAAACTCCGCTTGCGTTATCTGCTCACATGAGTACAAAAGATTTTCATAAATATGATAATGCTAATGTACTGCCTAAAGCACAAGCTGTGAGAGAAATGTATTGGAAAGAAGCGCATCAGCTAATGATAAATTATTCCATTCGCCGTGGAGATTTACTGTCAAATACCTACGAGGAACTTGGTGGTTACGGTTATACCGCTAATAAATATGCTAAAATGATAGGTCATCCAATAGGTTGTTGCTGTGGTTGTTGTTATCCTAAACATACCAAACTGCGTTGGAAACCGCCTATTTGCGGTCAAGTTCATGGAGTGTGATTTCAATGAGTTATGCACATATGAAGTCATATATGACAAGTAATGGATTGACTATGCGACAGGCTAAGATTATAGATGGACAGCGTTTGATGGTCGATCAGTTAATGAAAGACCCTTCTTACAAAGATACGTTTGTTCAATGGCGTTTTGGTGTTCCTGTTGAAGAACTTGAAACGATACCTATTAAAACTTTTGATGAAAAGTTAAGCAACAATTATGGTATTACGTTATCATTTAATGCTCTGTATGATTTTCCTATTGTAATAGGTGATATGCTTTACAATACAAAAGAAAATACATATTGGCTTTGCGTAGAATCATATAACAGAGATGATATAAATGGTGCAGGCAAGTTGACAAGGTGTAACCAATTCTTAAAATGGCAGGATAAAAAAGGAAAGATTTACGAATATCCTGTTTATGACACCAATGCAACACAGTATAACTCTGGTGTCCAAAGCAATAATGTAATGACAGTCGGTTCAGCTCAACATTCAGTTTGGATAATGGCTGATGAAAATACGATCATACTTGACCATGATAAAAGGTTCTTCTTGGATAGAAACACAAAGAGTCCAACGGTTTATAAGCTAACACAGAATGACACTACTACATTCAGTTATGACAAGGGTTATCTCAAACTTATGATGACTGAGCATCAATACAATCCTGAAACAGACTCTATTGAAAACTGGATATGCGATTATATCGAAGTCTCCGAAAATGATTTTGATATTCTTTTTGGCAGTAAACCTACTTTACGGATAGGAGGAAAGAAAACATTTACTACGGATGTATCAGGCAATGTTACATGGAGTATATCAAATAATAATTTTGATAGTTCGGTATTAACTATGGAAACTATTGGTAATCAAGTAACTATTTCTTGCAAATATGATGAACAGTTATTTGATAATTGTGAGTTTGTATTAAATGCTGTTAGTGATGGTGGACTAACCAGCAAAGTCAAAATTAAATTGGTGGGAGGTGTATGATATGGCAAACAATATCAATGAAGATTTAATAGAAGATTACAGAAATGTAATTACAAATGAGATATTAAATAATGATATATTGGTTGATATACTTAGTCATGGTACACTCACTACTGATGATTCAGATGAATTAGTGTGGAAAAATGTATTCCCACAAGAGTTCAACCCTGAGACTATTACACAAACTGACAGTTATATTTTTTATGATCTGAATGAAACTACATCAAGTCAAGTTGGAAGAAATGGTACAGGCTATGTCACTTTGACACTATTTTTTTGGATATTGACTCACCGAGACATTGCGCGTTATGAAGGAAAAATCGACACTAGCAAAAATAGGTTGCGAAATGATATTATTGTCAGAGAGTTGAAGAAAATGTTTGCACCTAAAAGCAATTTAGGAATCAGTAAAAACCGATTGCTTTATAATAATTTATTTACGCAAACCAACTATAAATATACTGGCAGATTGTTGGCATTCAAAATTACCGACTTTGCTGATAAGATCAGATATACGAATGGTGGTATGGAATGGCAATAAGTTTATTAAACAAAACAGAGTATAAAATCAATGACAAGGTTACTGCTCTTATACCAACTCTCGGAGAGTATCGAAGTGACAAATTAAGGCGAGACTATGATGATTTGATAAGTTTATTTTTGTCAACACCATCATCTTACATGGTTGAACTGTATGATATGGGGAGAGATTTCAGACAAATTAAAGAGTATAACTTTTTCATTGAATTGTTCTATGGAAAGTATAAGTATAATGTCGAAAATGATAAACTGCCTGATAGTACAATTTTGCTAAAAGGGTTAGACTTGAATACGTTGGAAATACAAGAAACCGAAAATGGCAACTTGGTCTTAGTTGATTCAAAGGGTGAAGTCATAATTGATGAATACGCATATATACAAATTGGACTGTTGTTATGTGAAATATTAAATACTAAGAAATATAAACGTAAGCCTGCCAATGATACAGCTTATGAATATTTTATAGAATTGGAAAAGGAACATAGGTTAAACGCAAAACGCAGAAAACGTCAAAGCGATAATGAATTTGATGAACTTATTATTGCGCTTGTGTGCGATGAGGGTTTCCCATATGATTTTGAAACAATAAATCAATTAACAATATATGACTTTTACTGTTGTGTGCAGCAAGTCGTAAAAAGAGTTAATTATCATAATTTAATGAGAGGTGTTTATTCTGGTTTTGGAACAGTTGACATTAAGAAGATAAAGAAATCAGAATTAAACTTTTTATCATTTAGATAAGCAGGCACCGTGAAAGGTGTCTTTTATTTTTATACTTATAACTGAAAAAGGAAAGGAAGGAAAGAAATATGGCTGGATTATTTACTATTGATAATTTTACTATTACTTCTCTTGATAGGATTCACGCTTATAACAGAACTAACCGCAAGGGCGAGTTTCTTGTAACCGAACTGCAATCCACTACTATTTCCAACAGTGAAGATACTGTTGATATTACTGGTAAGGGTGGCAGACTGTTAAAACAGATCAAGAGAAATAAGGCAGTTTCGGTAACTGGCGAGTCTGCCCTTATCTCTGGCGACCTTATGGCTGCACAGACTGGTTCTGAGCAGACTTACGGTCAGTACAATGTTCGTTTTCCTGACATCATAGATGTTACGGCAAGCATTGTATCGTCTAAGAAAGTTACAACTTCGTTCACGGCTGTCGGTACTGCTGGTGCAGAGATCGTTGACGTAAGAATACTTTCGGATAATGGTGGTCTTATTAAGAACGAGTTTACTCAGGACACTACTGCTGGAGAGAATAAGTATGCTTATGACCCTGCAACTAAGGAACTTACTTTGCCTACAAATATTGAACTTACTGCGGGTCAAAAACTTGTAGTAATGTACGATTATAAGGCAAATGGTGCAAGAGTTGTAAATGAGTCTGATGTATTTGGTAAGACTCTGTATCTTGTTATCGACTGCACTGGTGTTGATGCTTGTGATAACGAGTACAAGTGTCAGTTTATTATTTATAGGGCGCAGTTTAGTGGCGAGTTTGATATTGAACTTGGCGGCGATCAAGTCATCCAGAACTTTACCGCAAATTCGCTCGTTGATACTTGTGCTGCTACACAAACCAATGGTCTTTGGGAGTTCCTTGTATATAACGACGAAGTTGTGTAATATAATATCTTTTGTATGGTTACATACTACAATAATAATGATACAGGTGAGGGGTTGGAAACGACCCCTCAATTTGTGTCATTTATCCAGTTAATTTTTTTAAATGTTGGTTGGATAAATGACACAAACTAGAATACGCGAAAGGAATGATATAATGAGTCAAAAACAGATGAGGCACTGTTTGGTATGTGGTGCTGAATATGAAGGTTGTTCATTTTGTGACAACCAAAATGAATTTTTGGCATGGCGTTCAGTTGTATGCAAGCCTGAACACTTTGCTTATCATATACCGATAATAGCTTATGTTCGTAAGCAAATGAGCAAAGCAGAAGCTAAGACTGAATTGCTCAAAGCTGAAAAGGAATATGGCAAAATTAAATATGCCGATAACATTAAAGATGTTGTCGCAGAAATCAAAGCCAATTCTAAGAAAAAAGTAAGTCCCCAATTGGATGAAATTGTTGTACTTCATGATGAGTTAAAATCTATACGAGGTAAAAGGGCTGAAACGTCAGTACTTGATGAAGCTGCTGAAATTACTGCTGACGAAATAAAAGGATTTTTAACAGATTCGGTTGAATGATTGCAACAATTTGAAAGGGGACACAAGATATAATAAGATTTTGTGTTCCCTATTTTTTACATAACACATGATAAAATTTTCGTTTTATAATTTTAGTAAAAACGAGGTATAAAATGAAGAATAAAGGAAAAATTTTTGAGGAAGATTGGAAAAGTTCTGTACCTGAGTATTGTCTTAATATAAGACTTCCAGACCCACCTCAATCATTTACTCAACGGAGCGATACAAGATTCTCGCATAAAAACCCTTGTGACTTTGTGATGTTTAGTTCTAAGCATAGATTGTTCTTTCCGACAGAATTAAAAAGTACCAAACATAAAAGTATGTCTGTACAACTTACTAAAGAGGATAACCCTAACAGTATGATTAAATATCATCAAATCAAGGCTCTTACTGAGATGAGCAAATATGAATATGTTGAAGCTGGCTTTGTTCTGAATTTCAGAAATGAAGAAGAAAATAGTCAGATTACATACTGGCAGTCTATTGGCAACTTTAATAAAATGATGAAAGAAGTCAATAAGAAAAGTTTTAATGAAATTGATCTTCTTATGTATGGAGCAATAAATGTGATAGGACAGAAAAAAATAACTCATTACACATGGAATGTGGACGAGCTTCTTGATACGATAAATAAATCTTATGAATAATTTTAATGGAGGAAATTGATTATGGCAAACATTAAGAAAATTGATTGGTCTTTTGTAGATTATCTTACTTTTATAAATGCGGTTGTTAATGAAACTATAAAAAATGGGGTCGAATACAAACAATTCTATATCACTCTTACGGCTGCAAGTATGTTTTACAGTTATGAACCCGAAGTGGATGAAAATGGAAGTTTCAATATTAACGATGTATGGAACGATCTTCATGATTTTAAAGATATAAAAACTGAGGATAATATTAAAGTTTTTCCCGGTGGTTTAGATTTATATAAATTGTTTAGAAACACTATATTTCTTTCAAGCGAACAGATAAATGTTCTTGGTGCAATACTTCCAATTGATATATCTATTTTTGAAGAAATGCTCGATGTAATAGATGAAAAAATAGAAATGTATAAAAACAAAGATGAAATCAAAGAGTCTGTTACAAGGTTGATAAATTCTATTGCTGAGTTTGTTGATAATACCAAAGATACTTTTGAGGGTGTAGACCTTAAAGAAATTACGAATAAGATGGACACATTTTCTAAGACGATGAAAGAAAATGATTTTGGCGTAGTTGCGAATGAACTTGCGACAATTGTTCACAACGAAAATAAGACAAACGAAAAGGTGTGATGGCAATGTGTTCCGTAGAAAATGCTATTATAAAAGGCAGAATAAATAGTCGCACAGTTCATTTGCTCGTTTATTATCTTCAAGGTTTTTGCAGCCAAATCTATTTTTCAAATCGAGGTCGAACGGTTAATGCAAAATCTATTCTTGGCATTTTGTCATTAGGACTTGTGTCGGGTGACGAAGTACAAATATCAATTGTTAATGATGATGTTGATACAGCAAACGAAGAATTAAAAAAGATCATTGGATATTTGCAAAGGATGGGTGAAACAAATGAGTAGAAATCCAAATAGAAATCGTCATGCAAAGAATAGCAAACTCATCAGAGCCAAAGATAATATTGACAGAGCTTTAGCAGAAATGCAATTGCATGGCGGTGTTTCACAGGTATACGAGACTTTAAATATGGATTCATTTGATACAATATCTAAAGATAAACATTTTAATTCAATAGAGGAAGTAATTAAAGATATAAAAAAGCGTATGCACTTTGGTGTTTATTGGTCTACTCAAATCATCTTTACAGTTGCAGAAGTAGCGACTGAAAATTGGTATCGTGACTATGACCCTGAGAAATATAGAAGAACTGATTTGTTATATGATAACTTAGTGGTTTGGAACTCAGGTTCTTATGTTTCTGGCTATCATGGACAAGTTAGTGTCAATCCCGAATATTTAAGCTATGTTTATCCCAACAGTGATAATACTGGTAGAATGGTGTTACAATATGCAGAACAGGGGCTTCATGGTGCTGGCTATTCAAGACAAGGTAAAGAGGGTGTTGGCATATGGGGAGAGCTTGTCAATTTTTTGATAAATGATTCTTGGGGAGAAGCTGGTTCAACTGGAATAGGTAGTCTGACTGATGCCAAATATGGCGATTCCCTTTTAATTGATTCTGCTTTTGAAGCTGGAATGTACGTTGGAGAAAAGCCTGAGAAGAATTGGCGCAACAACAAAGTGTAAAATAATGTTTTATAAGTGGCATTAAAGGGTGGTGATAATGTATGAATTATATTATTGATGTAAAAGCGCAATTGTTAAATAATGGTGGTAATTTAAAAACTCAATATATGGCGGTCAAAAAGGATATTGAACGTCAAGTAATAAATGTCAAGGCTGTATTAGACCCGAACGAGTTGTCTTTGAAAGCTATTCAAAAGCAATTGAACGATCAGAAATTGACTTTGAATATTGCGAACGTTGAGTTTAATCAGAGTGCGACAAGATCTTCAATAGACAAAACTGCATCGACTATATCCAACCAATTGTCAAAAGCCATGTCAACGATGAATGTTACTGGCTTTAATAAAGGAAATTATTCAAGTTTGTTAAGGCAAATGGGTTTGGATGATGATTCTATTAAAAAAGCCACTGAGAGCGTTCAAAAACTTGGAATCACAATAACCAAAATATCGGGAACAGATTATGGTACAGATGCTAAAGGTAACAATACAATATCTGCGATAATACAAGGCGAAGATAAATTAGGTAGAGTTGTCACTCTAAGTCAAAAAATAAAAGTGGCAATGGATGAAAGCGGAAATGAGCTAATTGATTTTTCAAATAAGGTAATAAATGTTACTGACAACATTAAACAGCAAGCACAAGCACAAGAAAGGGCAAACAAGGCTTATGTTCGGCAAAAGAAGTTAATTGATGATGCTGCGGCTTCTGCAAAAGAAATGTGGGCTGCTCAGAACAGAAACAACCCTATTAAAGATGTAACTAATAATTCTTTACCGATCAATGGAGTTTCTTCTTTATCCGCTGATTATGATAAGATAACACCTAAAACCAAAGAATTTGTTGAAGCTTATAACGAATGGGTCAAAATTATTCGTACAGCAAATGATGAACTCAAAACGCAAGGTAAAATTAGCTCAGAAACGGAACTTGCTCTTAGAAGTGCCGAAAAAGCGGCTATCACTCTTAGTCGAGATGTTACTAAGGAACGTTCTACACAAACCGATTTTAGAAGTAAAGATGTTTCTGCCGAGGTTGAAAAGGCTAAGACTCAACTTGTCACCTTTGAAAGAGAATTAGAACAAGTTGGAATGACATTAGATGACCTTAGAAATAAGAATGGACAAACATTAAGGGAAGTTCTTAACAATGTTTCTGATTCTAATAGTTTTTCTGAATACTTAAATCAGCTTGGCATTGCAAAGGCAAAACTTGAAGATGTAAAAAAGGAACAGCAATACTTAGCTAATCAAAAAGTTTTAGACACTAACTTTACAAACACAAGCGTTGAACTTGACAATCTTGTGAAAAAAATAAAAGAGTTGGATATAGATGAATCCAAACTCACTTATTCTACTAAAGATTTGTATGAATCGTTCGACAGTATATCTGATACCAAAGGTTTGCAGGCGTTGAAGTCGATGATTTCTCAGACTACAAAAGAAGTCAACGAACAACAAAAAGCGTTTGAGGTCGAAAAGGCTAAAATCGGAGAACTTGTTAAGCTTCAAGAACAGATCACTTCTCAGCAAACTAAAATAGCTAATGCTGAATTGTCAGGCAAAAATCATAATGACATTGACATTATGAAGAATAAGCTTGAAGAATTGGAAGTAACTTATGAAAAGTTAGTTACTGAATTTGTAAGTAACCCTCTGTTTCTCAAATTAACAACTTCTGATTTAGAACCCTTGAATAATGCCAGTGGTAATAACGAATATGTAAACAACATTCTTAATGCTAAAAAGCTAGAAGAAGCATGGTATCAAGAATTATTATCAAAACGGAAAGAAATCAATTCCGAAGTACTTGAAGAACTTCGGTTAATGACGAACATTTCCCTATACGACAAAGAAGAAGTACAACGTTTATCTGGTAGTATAATTCCTAAGCTTGTTGAGGAAGAAAGAGTTCTCCAAGAAATAGCAAAGAGTGAATTAACTGAAACTCAGTTTAAAGAAGTTGAGAATAGACTGCATAAAGATACTTTGGAGATGCTTAAAAAAAGACTTGGGTTAATGGATTCTATTCAAAAAACTCAGGCAAAAGAAGCAGATTCGATGCTTTCCGATGTTAATAAGAATACCAATAAAGCATCTAATTCATTAACAAATACTAAAGATATTGAGATTTTATCTTCTGAATATTCTAAGCTTGTTGAGATCATAAAAAAATTTAAAAGCGAAGAAGATTTCTCTTTACTTGTTCCAAACCAAAGAGAAGCAACCGCAGCAATAGAAAATTATAAAAATTTGATTTCAACTCTTTTAAACGCTGAAAGCAAATTTAAATCTGTTGGAAACAGTTTAGAACAGTTGGACAAACAAACTTCTGGCGGTGTGTTCTCAGCTAATTCTACCGATAAAGGTGTTATTGCTTTAAATGAAAAAATAGAAATATTGAAGAATAACTATCAAGGTTTAATGGCTGAGTTTAATGACGTTGGTGCAACAAATGAGGTTATTCAAGGATTTGACAATCTTGCAAAAGAGATTGATTCTACTTCACAAAAAGCGAATGAATTAAATAAAACTTTCAGAAGTACCAGAACTGAAACAACTTTAATTAGTCAAAAACAATCCCTTAACAAAAGCATTGAAACTTGGTTAAAGAATAACACTAAGGCTTCGGAAGCTATGAAACAATCCATGAAAGCCTTGCAAGTTCAAATCGAGTCTGCTGATAATCAAGGTTTAAAAAATCTGAGAAATGAGTTTAAGAGACTTAAAGATGTTGCTGATGCCACGGGTCAGACTGGTATGAAGGCACTTGATAATTTTAAAGAAAAAATCGGAAAGTTTTCAAGTTGGTTTGGCGTATCTCAACTTATTATGGGAGCAGTCAATGATACCAAAGAAGCTATCGTGACCCTTAAAGAAGTTGATTCAATACTGACTGAGATAAGCAAGACCTCAGATATGTCTGAGGAATCGTTGAAACGATTGGGAACTACCGCTTTTGAATCAGCTAATCAATATGGTGTTACTGTTCAATCTTTTTTAACTGGTGTACAAGAAATGTCAAGAGCTGGTTATCAAGATGCGGAAGGAATGGCTAATCTGTCTATTCTTGCACAAGCAGCAGGAGATATGACCGAAGAAGTTGCTGACAAATACTTGATCGCTACTGATGCAGCCTATAAGTTTAATGGCAGTATTGATGATTTAGGTAAAGTTCTCGGGGGACAGAACCAAATCACAAACCGATACGCAATTTCAATGACTGACATGGCTTCTGCTACACAAGAAGCTGCGAGTATGGCTGCTAATTATGGTGTGTCTATTGAACAATTATCAGCACTTATAACAACTGCTGTAGCTTCAACAAGACAAAGTGGTTCGGAAGTTGGTAATGCTCTTTCGACATTATTTGTAAACCTTTCTGATACAACAAACAAAGAAAGAATGAAAGCATTTGATACATTAGGTGTATCAGTTTACAAGTTCGTTGATGGTGCGCAAAAGCTGAAAACACCAATTGAATTACTCGATTAGAATTTCGGCGCATACTCGTGACTTTAGTCGTGAGTTAGCCGAAACAATAGTTAGTGTATAGAGAAATCTGTACATAGTGGCGAGAAATCGTCCAATAAAGAAACTTAATTGCTGGAATACCGTAAAGCTATTTGTACTACAACGTAGCACCGAAAAGGTACAAGCGTGAACGTTGCGAAAGCAGAAAGAAACAAATAGATGGCATAAGGTTAAATCCTAAGTGCTTCTACAAGAAATTGGTAATCAGCAGCGAAGCTCCGAATAGGAGAACGTTCAACGACTATCCCTCCTGAGGGGAGTACAACCAAGCGGTTGGAAATGGTTTCGCCGTAATGGGTAATGCCAACGGATAAGATATAGTCTGTGCTTTGCCGAAAGGTAAAGAAGTTCATAAGAGAACTGCATAGGAATAGCGAACCTATGTGAACGACAACCTCTAAAACGGTTAAATCGTAGGGTGATAGATATTAACCTATTGCTTTACATATGTTAGAAAAAAATAATAATTTTTGAAGGAAATACCTTGACTTTCTGAAATACATATGTTATAATATATATAGAGGTGAAAACTATGAAATTAACATATGGCAGAGGTTATGTATATTCAATTCAGTATCATATTGTTTGGTGTGTAAAATACCGAAGAAAAGTTCTTGTTGGAGATGTTGAAAAGTCATTATATGAATTACTTAATAAAATAGCAGAAGAAAATGACTTTCAAATTATAGAATGTAATGGAGAAGCAGACCATATTCATTTGCTCATAGACTGCTCACCACAACATTATATTCCTGATATGTTAAAAGCATTAAAGGGAGTTTCAGCAAGGCTACTTATGAAGCAGTATGGTGATGAATTGAAGTCAAAATTATGGGGCGGTCATTTATGGAATCCGAGTTATTATATAGCAACGGTTTCCGAGAATACCGAATCTCAAATAAGACAATACATACAAAATCAGAAAGAGAGGTGATATTATGGAGAAAGCGTATAAGTTTAGGTTATATCCTAATAAGGAGCAACAGATTCTTTTGGCAAAGACTTTTGGTTGCACACGCTTTGTTTATAATTATTATCTCGACAAAAGGATAACTGCTTATAAAACTGATAAAACTACATTAAGTGCTTACGATTGTATAAGAGATTTGACTTCTTTAAAGAAAGAGTATGAATGGCTTAAAGAACCTGATAAGTGTGCATTGCAGAATACGCTAAAAGATTTGGATAGTGCATACAAAGGATTCTTTAAGTCAAGCAAAGGCTTTCCCAAGTTTAAATCAAAGAAAACACATAGATATTCATATAGAACTTCTTATACAAATAACAATATACAATTCTTAGGTAACTCAATCAAACTACCTAAACTTGGTAAGGTTAAAATCAGAGATAAGCAGATTCCACAGGGTAGGATTCTTAATGCTACAATATCTCAAACACCTTCTGGTAAATACTATTGTTCATTATGTTGTACAGATGTAACAGTAGAACCTTTTGAAAAGACTGGAAGTGTAGTTGGTATTGACTTAGGTATTAAAGAATTTGTAATAACGTCTGATAATGAACACATTGAAAATCCTAAATATTTAGCAAAATCTTTAAAGAAACTCGCTCGGTTACAACGTCAACTTTCTCGAAAAACAAGAGGTAGTAATCGTTGGAATAAGGCAAGAATAAAGGTTGCTAAGTGTCAGGAACAAATTGCAAATCAAAGAACAGATTTCTTACACAAACTATCTACAAGACTTGTAAAGGAATATGATGTTATTAGTCTTGAAGATTTAAATGTAAGCGGTATGCTTAAAAATCATAAACTTGCAAGAAGTGTTTCTGATGTGTCGTGGTCGCAGTTTACTACTATGTTACAATACAAAGCTAATTGGTACGGCAAGGATATTATCAAAATAGATAGATTCTTTGCGAGTAGCCAGTTATGCAATGTGTGTGGCTATAAGAACACTGAGACTAAGGATTTAAGTGTTAGGTCGTGGGTGTGTCCCGTGTGTGGTACTTCTCACGACAGAGATGTTAATGCTTCAATAAATATATTGAACGAAGGACTAAAACAAATAGTCTAACATATGTAAAGCGGTAGGAACTATCGTGTTAGCTCGTGGAGAAAGTAGGTTACGAAATCTATGAAACGAGAACCCTACGACTTTAGTCGTGGGAGGTTCAGGAATTGGCAACTGTATTCAATAGACTTGAAGAAGGCGATCCAAATAGAGCTTTACTCTTAAATGAAATTGGTGGCAAGCACCATGCGAACACACTTGCTGCTATCCTTTCCGATTGGCAGAAAATGGATTCAATAATGAATACATATTATAGCGGTTTTGGATCGGCTGAGATCGAAGCTGCCAAAAGTGCCAATAACCTACAAGGAAGTCTTAATAAACTAAACAACTCGTTCACCGATTTGGTTCAAAATGTTGTCAATACCGATTTTCTCACAACACTTGTTCAAGGAGTTAATGACCTAACAAACGGAATAGATTTTCTTGTTGAAAAAATAGGTGTAATTCCAACAGTGTTAAGCGGAGTTGGAATAGGCGCATTAGTTAAAAACGGCGGTAGGGTTAAATGTTTACCCTCAACAATATGCCGCCATCTGAATTGTTTCTTGCTGATAGGCAAGTTTTTATTTCAGACTTTAATGATACCTAAAACAAAGGCATACGTTAAAGTAAAACGGTAATTTTATTACCCTGTCTGTATGAGATTTGTACAAATCCAACTCATACAAGGCAGAGCCTCAATATGCGAGGAAGTTGGTACAACGTAACTACTCCCCTACTCTGGTGACAGTTTAGGGTCGTAAAAATGTTACGCTCCAATGGTTCGCAGGGATAGGACTTTTATGAATAAAAAGCCAAGCCCTCACGGTAGCGACAACAGGCGGTTATGGTTTAAGATGAAACGCTTACTATAATAATATGCGCTCGGAACGCTTCAATATAAGAAGTCAGATTTGTGGTATAGACTTATCCTATACCTTTATACAAGTGGAACTCTCACTGTAAGAGTTGATAAGAATACAGTTAACCAATCAACAAACAGTTGACATTTCAGATTTTATCCTCTTTAGGCGGGGGGGGGGGGGGATGTCACGTAGTTATAATATTTGTTTTGTTATATACGTTGTTGCTACAGCTATGGCAATTTTTAGTATCGACTCACAGCTTTTGGTTTCAATATTATTACACTTCGTCTTAATCTTGTTCCATAGTTTTTGATTTTTAGCCGAATCAATAAAAACATAACCATTTTGTGTAATTTGTCCAATAATAAAACAAAGAACATGATTGGTATTTTTGTTGTATTGATAGCGGTGGGTCACAATATACCCTGCTTCTTTGAGCTGTATTAGGGTATATTTAATTTCTTCTTGTGAATATTTTTCTAATAAAGATTCATCTGAATAAATAATTCTCCAACTCAATGGGCGAGGTAACGCTTCTCTATCAGGTATGCAAAGATTTTTGTCAATACACAACATAATGTCTTTAATTTTTTCTTCATTCATTGAAGTAAAATTTGTCATGTTATCATCCCCCTATATAAATAAACAGAAAGGAAGTATTATGAATACCTTTTATGAAAATGCTAAGATAGCAACGGAAATCATGTACAATATGTTTTATTGTAACAATTGTACTTCTGACGATATGTCTCAAATAATCAAGCTATTATCTACGTCAAATGTTGATTTGCTAAGACTTTTTATAGACGATATTTATTTGGGAGAAGTTTATGATGAGTATGGTAATTACATGAATCAGGAAATTCTTAACAAAGGCGAAGTTGATTCTACATGGTTAAGAAAATGCTTACAGAATAAATACAAATGTTGCCAAGATGTTTTAAATGAAACAAAACAGTGTGAGATTGATGGTTTTGTTGAAAAGTCACATTCTATTTATAATAACGCTTTGAACGATTAGAAGTGCTGTTCATTTAAAACCGCATTTAGAAAAAGTTTAGAAGCGAAACATGATTGCAGAGTGCTACTTTGTTTATTCGTATTGTTTAGTTGTTTTACTTAACATTTAATTGGACTTATATTTTTTTATCTGATAAATTGTGAATAATGTGAATAAATAGCAGCAATCGTTGTTCCAAAAATTAAAACTAATATTACAATAGTTAATACAGAAGATATGATGGATAAAAATAAACAATAGTCTCCAACACATTTCCTATACCAATCTTCTTTTGTAAAAAGAATGACAAAAGCTAATAATCCTACGGGAGGAAAAAGAAAACTAATAATGTACAATATTTTGTAATCTTTTTTGGATTTCTTAAACGCTTGGTTAGAATCAAGCAAGTCATTTACATAACACCCGCAACAAGGACAAACGTAAGCATTTTCGGATAATGTTTCATAACCACATTCAGGACAATCAATTAAAGCCATACAACAATCCCCTTTCAATTGTTTTATTTTATTATATCACATATTGGCTTCAAAGTCAAGCGTTAGAAAAATCTATTTATAACTTTTCCACGAAGTTTATAGTTTGATATTAGCTGATATAGGTTTTTCTTCTAAGGTATTAAAAGAAATACCCAAGGAATTTAAAAATTCCAGTGAATACGTTGATATTCTTGCAAATTCTGTAAAAGCATTGACTGCTCGTCAGCAAGCGTTAGTTTTATCAAGTAATGGAGTTTCTGATGTGATGATTAGAGAAGTGTTGGAAACTAATGAGGTCACTAAGTCAGAGATAGATGCTATTATGGCTAAACGTGCAATGACAGCCACTCAGGCTTCTCTAACCAAAAGTCAATTGGCAGAAATCATAACTGTTCAAACTGGAAATGCAGAAAAAACTACTGCTATTATGACAGAACTTGGATTAGCGGAGGCAAAAAATGAAGATGTGATAGCAACTGAAATGTTATCTGCCTCAACAGTTAAGGCTGCTTCGGCACAACAAGGATTAAATGCTGAACAAACACAAGCGATGTTACTAAACATGGGTTTGGCAAAAAAAACTGACAAAATATCAAATTTCTTTAGTGGTTTGGCGACAACTATTAGAGATGGAGCAAAGGCTTTGTTTAGTTTTGTTAAGGCACATCCTGTTGCAATAGCTGCTACCGCAGCAATAGCTGTATCGGTAGGTGTAATATCACATCAGATAAAAGAAAATGAGCAACAAATAAAACAAGCCATTGAAACCGCAGAAGAATTAAAAGAATCCGTACATACTGTTGACGAGTATGTTTCTAAAATAAAAGACCTTCGAGAGTCTTTAGATTCGGGGAGCAATAGTCTCGATGAGCAGAAAAATATTCGTGCTGAATTATTGTCCATACAAGAGGAAATGATCGGCAAGTATGGAGATGAAATCAGACAACTTGATCTGATGACCGATTCGGTAATCAATTTAGAAAATGCTATCGAAGGATATTCTGCGAGAAAAGAAGCACAGGACTGGCTTATAAATAATGCCGAAGCGGTTGAAAAGGCTGATAATACAGTTCAGGCGTTTGGTGTTGATTATATTGACAATCTCAAAAATGAAATCGATGAAATTAAAGCGTTAAAAACACAATCTGTTGATGATTTTAATGTTGCTGTGTGGAATCTTGGAGTTCAATTAGGAAAAGATTTTTCTGAATATATTGTAAAAACAAAAGATGAAATAAAAACAAAACAAGATGAGTTAATAGATACATTGCAGACTAATTATAATGCCTTGACAGGAGAAAACTCAGGGTTAAAACTGATTCCTGAATGGATGGAGGAAGGCTCTAATTATTGGGCGAATCTTCTTGGTGATATGGATATTTTAGGTTCAGTTGACGAGGATATAGAAATATTTAAACAATCGGGTTATTACAAACTCATTACCGATATGCCTGAAATGTATGACCGATTAACAAATGCTGTTAAGAATTATAATGATGCCGTAACAAGCGGTGATACTTCCAAACAAAGAACTGCCTTAGAAGAACTTGAAAATATATTCAATGATTCTAAGAACATTGATGATAATGCTATAAAATGGTACATTCAAAATGAACTGTCAAGCTATATAAATGTAGCTGATAAATTAGACGAGGAATTGCAACAGCGACTTGCTCGTTTTAATACTTCTCTTAGCGTAGCGCAGTCTTTACATAAAAGAGACGAATATGGTGCTGGATTGTTCAAACTTAGCGAGGATGAACAAGGCGGGTATACATTTAAGCCCAATGACAGTTTTGTTGAAATTATTCCGAAACTTAATGACAACGAATTTGAAACATTGTTAAAGCTTGTACAAGGTGAAATCGGAGAAAATATTGATTGGTTGACTTATCAACCTGAATCTTTAACTTCTCTCGTCAAAGCAATGGCTTCGACTGCTGACGGTTTCGATGTTGCTTCGTGGTATGAAAGTAATGAGGTTAAAGACATCACTGATTCTTTGGGTAAATTGCAATCTGCTTATGCTTCGTTAGAAAAAGGCGATTCTATTGATTTGGACGATCTGATTGAAAGTTATCCCGAATTAGCAAAGTATACTGATAATGTTGAAGAACTCAAAAAACATATTCAAGAACTTGCTAATTCAAAAGTCACACCCTTGATTGAAAACCTACAATCTTTAATAAACGGTGCTATTGCGAATGGTGATAACGAAACAGCAAAAGTGATACAGAATATCATTGATTTACTTTATAATGAAGCTGACGTAACAGCCAAAGTTAAAGACGAATCCTCTAAAACTAACGATGTTTATAAGGCACAAAAAGAAACTCTTAAACAACAATTGTCTTATATCAAAAACAACATCAATAAAGAAGAAGAAAGAAAAGAAGCTGCACAGGAAACTCTTGACACTCTTGAAAAGCAAAAAGACAGTTTGGAGAAAACTCTTGACAAATATGACACGGCAGTAAGCACTATCACAAGCTACATTGATGAGCAAATTAACTCTCTCGAAGAACAGAAAACGGCAATCGAGGACACTTATTCGCAACAGATTGAGGCTCTTGAAAGTGAAGCCGAAGAACGTGAAAAAGTCAACGACTTGATTGAAAAACAAATCGCTCTTGAAAAGGCGAAAGAAACACAAGTCAGAGTATACGATAAAGAACGCGGCGGTTTCAGAATAGAAACTGATAAATCTGTTGTTGCACAAGCACAGAAGGAATATGATGATGCTGTAAGAGAATCCGAAATTGATCGTCTTGAAAAAGAACGTGATAACGCCCTCAAACCTTACGATGATGAAATCAAGTCATTAGAGAGCTATAAAAACTCTTGGGAGCAGGCGGCTAAATCGTATCAGAAAATGCAAGATGAAATGACTACTGCGGCTGTCTTTGGTTCTGATTGGCGAAGCATGGCTATATCGCAAGACACTAACGCTATTCAAGGATTTGTCGATAATTATTCTGCCACAGCTAATAGACTTCATAATATTGTCGAACCTCAAATCGAACAGACTAAAAATGAAATTGATACTATTGATAAGCAAATTTCTAAATGGAAAGAACTTCAAACTCAACAGCAATCGTACCTTGACTTTTTCAAAAATTATGGTACACAAATGTCTCAGGCTATTGGAGAACAAGCGAAAGCTGTTAAAGACTTTGTAAATGCTATAAACGGAATTGCTAAGAGTAATGGTATTGTTGCAGATAAGATTTGGGACTTGGTGCAGAAATTTTACGTTCCAGATTATATTCCTGCGTTCGCCAATGGTGGTGTAAGCAGTTCAACAGGACTTGCTATGCTTCACGGAACAAAGCAGAAATCAGAAGTGACTTTTAACGCAGAAGATGCTAAGAAACTTTATGATATGATACACGGCAGAAGTTCCGCACAGCTAACTAACACCGTTGCAAGGAATATTGTGGATTCTGCGATTCAAACCACAAGAGAAAATGCAAGCATTGTAAATAATAATCGTCCAACAAACAACGAATATACTTGGGTTATAAACGAGCCTAAGTTTAGTAGTGCTGATGATTACAGGGCGTTCTCTGAACACATGGACAGATATGTAAGAGAAGCCAACATGAATCGTTTGGTTGGTAAGAAATAAAAAAGAGGGAGGCAAAACTCCCTCTCTTGTATAGTCTATAATGTTTACATAAAATTCATATTTCAAACACATAATAAACAAACGTGTATAATATAATAAATAGTAGTAAGGGACTGGTAGACGGTACACCTTAGATTGAATTACATTTGATATGTAACTCGCTTAATTGGTACTTAGGCGAGTTACTTTTTCTTTATTTCTACGATAATAGCAAAAACAATGAGATAATGAGATACAGAAAATTTGACAAATTGCTACTCCTATGTTATAATTATACTATTATAACATAGGAGTGATTTCATGTCAAAACAAAAAGAAGAATCGATAGGTTCAAAAGTTGGATTTTCACTGGGAATAAGAAAGAGCAATACGCCATTTCCAGCAACGAATAGTGACCCACTCAAACAAATAACCGATAATCCAAGCAATTTAAATAATACGAAACAGGACGGTGAAGAAAAATAGACGACATTATTCAGATAATCAATAATCTACCTATGATTTTATCATATGTGATTCCGGGATTTTGTGTAATTGCAACTTTCCTATTTGTAATAGGACAGGACTATAAAACAACAAAATCAAGGTTGTTACAAAGTGTAGTGGTTAGTTTTTTCTGCAAATCGACAATAGGAAATCTTATATCAAAAGTTGATTGTTTAAATGAGACAAAATATAGTACAAGATTTGTTATTGTATTATCAATACTTTCTATGATTGTTGCGATACTTATGGGTATTGTTTGCAAAAGTAAAAAGGTTAATGATATTTTACTCAATTCTTTGATTGGCAGATCATTTAATCAAAATTTTTGGGTCGATGTAGTTCGGACAGGATTTTGGTATCGAGTACACATTAAAGACTCCAATGAAGTATATGAAGGTCAGATAACAAAAATTGAAGAACAATGTAGAACACCATTTATCGAATTGTCAGATTACAGAGTTTTTAATTTGGAGCAAACGGAAGAATTAAAAAATTTCAATCACAATCATAAAAATTGCACATTGCCTAAAAACGAAGAAAGGTCAATAATAATCAATGGTGAGTTGATTGATTATATAATATGTATAAATACAACTAAAAGTTAAATCGTAATAGACCCTGAACTATAATGGTTTGGGGTCTTTTATTATTTTTACACGAATTTTTACACGAAAGGAGATGACCTCATGGCAGGAAGAACAGCACTGGCAACGCCAACAGACGTAAATCTGAGGAATGGTAAAGTTGTGTCGATAGACTCGGACAATCAGATCGAGTTATCATTCACGAACTGGTGCGACACTCTATCATACTGTACTGTAAGTATTTTCAATTGTACCAACAATAAGCTAGTCAAAAAAACTGTTTACCGTTGGTTCAATGACGGAAAATACGCATGGCAAAAAGGCAGTGTGCCGAAGATATTTATAAATGCTTCGGGCGATGATGACGGCGCAGTATTGTACACAGGTAAGCATTATAAACTTAGTCTGACACTGTATGCAAATATGGCTGATATTACAGGAGCATTTCAAAACATTCCAAACTGTTGTGTACCTTATGCTTCGGGTAAAATTGAGTGGGCGCAAAACTATCATCAATTTAAAATCGCAACAGGAATACCCAAACTTGAAGCACCTTCTGAATGGGGTGACACGGGCGATATAATTGGGTGTACCAAAATGAGAATCGGTGACGAAGAACGCATGGTCGTTGATTACAATTCTTCTACTGGAATGGTGACAGTTGAAGCAGATTTTTCGACAGACGTTGCCGACAACATAAACAATGCTCAGTATTTTCTCAACTGTAATTTTATAAGCACAAGCGGCTCGGAAACTGAGGGGTCTTATGATTTTTACATTCGAGATGAAATACAGACAGCAATAGAAACAATTCCTTGTCCTCTTGGATTGAGAGTGACTAATACTTACTTTCACCCAAACAGCGTGGGACTTGAAAACTATCGTATGAGACTTTATCAAACCGAGGGCAACACTACTATGAGTGGAACGATTCAGGCAAAAACTTCTGACACAGAAGCGTATGTCGATTCAAAAAATATTCTCATCGGAACAGAAATCGAGCAGAATATTATAGGTAAGAAAATCATTATAGAAAGAATCGTTGGTTCGCATTCGGGTACTGTTGACGAGGGATATAGTTCTACAATTATCAATTATAACAGCGAATACGGAATTGCAGCACTTGCCTACCCATTGCCTGTTGTTCCCGAAACAGGAGCAAAATATTCGATTTATCTTGGCGAAGATACTTTGATCGGCGACAGCGGTGAAATATACAGTTATGACTTGGGATATAACTTTCCTCAGTATGTTCTTGGAGAAGATATAAATGTTGAAACAACCCTAACAACCTATGAAAAGCAACAGTTGACAGTCACTAAGCATATTAGGGTTGATATGCCGACACAGGATTCTCCTATTACTGGACACAATATTATTGTTGACGGAGAGAATCAGAATGTTGTGATTGGACTTACCGGGCAAAGTAGCTTAGTACATTTTGACACTGACGGTTATAATGTTTTTAGGCGAGAAGTCGGAGATTATCTTTGGGGACGATTAGGATTTATACCGATTGGAACAGTAATGCAGTATATTGATTATACCGCAGGGAACAATCGGGAATACGAATATCTGATTTCAAGAACCATCAAAGAAGTTCCGACTTATGTTCCAGAGGATAATTACAAACCTTATACAATAACTCCTGTTAAAACTGCATGGGATGGCTGGACGATAACTTCTATTCACCCCTACACGGGTTACCTTGAAAAGTATGGCAGGGCAGAAATGGCGTTCGGTAAGTATGTTAGACACTTATCAAAGGAAAAGGTCAGAACCGCTTCGGATATAAGCGCATACTCTTTTGTATTTGCCGAAGAACCCTATGTCGTTGGCGAAACATGGCACTTTATTTCTGAGATCGACTCGGGAGATATTGCTCACAATCTTGGGCTTAATATTCATGTGGGAACTTCTGCTTATCCTACGGTCACTCGCACCAATAATATTTATCAGTCAGGAACTTTCAGAACAAGGCTTTTGTCGCTTGAATGTCCTTCGGGTGAGATATACGATGATATTGAAAAGGTTGACAGGTGGAACAAGTTTATCACGGGTGACAATGCGTTTATTCTGCGTTCTGACAAGGGCGATGTTTGGATCGTTGCTATTTCAGATAATCCCTCACGTTCGTATGATGAAACATTTAACCCGATTCTGACAACAGCATCTTATTCGTGGACAGAAATCATGAAGCCCGAAGATATAGACATTATACAATATAAGATAAAATAATTGAAAGGAAGTGGTCTGTTGGAATACTACGATACTACTAACGATGGTAATGTGAGTTACTACGATATAATTGAAAAGCCTGTGCGCTCAATGAGAATGAAGATTGAATTGCTCGACCACTTCGAGAACTGTATTGATTCGATAGAGCAAGACATTGATTCTAGCAGCGCAGGCAGTATAGTTGTAAATAATGAGCAGGGTTGTCAGCGATCCTGCTCTTTTACTTTAATTAACGTTGACGAAAAATACACTATTGATGAAAATAATTTCTTTTGGTTCAACCGCAAATTCAAATTGTATCTTGGACTGACAGATTATACCAATACGTTTTGGTTTACAAAAGGTGTGTTCATTACTTCTTCTGCAAACTGTGACAGTGTGGCACACACAGTTGACATAAGCGGAGTTGATAAATACGCACAGCTTAACGGTGACTTAAACGTATTACAGGCTGACGAAATGGACACGGTTTTTGAAATCGGTACAAACATAGAAGAATGTGTTAAGAGTATTCTGATGCTTGACTTGGGGAATGGATTTGTTCTCGACCCGATTGAACCGCTTATTGACCCCGACATAGCGAAGCAGTGTCTGTACAAAGAATTTACTATGAGCGCAGGAAGTTATTTCGGAGACTTCTTCACAGAAATCGCTACTTGCTTTGGCTGCGATATTTTCTATGATGCTCTTGGAAGATTGGTTATCACAAGAGTGTTTAATGATGATATACCTTATTGGTATGCTTTTAAATCTCCTGCTCACAAATTTGACAGTAACATTCATGGTTACATTGCTCCTAGTCTATCGACAGACATGAAAGGTGTCAATAAAATAATTGTTTCAACGGATAACACAGAAACCGAAAACGCCCAATATACGGCAATAAATCACAATCCTCGTTCTCCGCTTTGTTATGACAAAATAGGCGCGAGAACACTTGCTGAGAATGGCGGTGTGATCACTATAAATGCAGGCGACCCCAGTGAGGGTTCGGTTGAAAAAAGGTGTAAGGATTACGCCGAATACAGAATGTTAAAAGAAACCTGTTTGGCTTTAAAGGTTCACTTCAACACTATTCCGTATCTACATCTCAACCGTGGTGATGTCATCGTGATTACTGATCCACAGTTTAATTTGGATGGTGACGGATTTATTATTGATTCTATAACTTATCCGCTGGACACTGGTGAGATAAGCATAGAAGCAACCAACTTAAAATATCTGAATACTGATATTTACATAGATTCACTGTATACAGAAAAGAGGGAGATTGTGTATTCTGTAAGTTATGATACTAACGGTGGAACTGGATTCGTACCCTCGACCCTAGTTTCTTCTAATGATGAAACCTTTGTGGTATCAAGAGGATATGACGAAGAAAACCGACTGGACGATTTTTCAAAAGAGGGTTACGAGTTCACTTATTGGACTGACAAAGATGATAATATTTATTATGCCAACTCTACACATGAGAATCCTCATAGTAATCTAAAATTAAAAGCTAATTGGGCGAGTACTGCAAACAGAGTTTTTAAAATGAGTATTAGGAATTGCCCGAGTAAAAGACTGTATTATGTGTATAGAATTATCCAAAACTATTCACCATTGGCTGTTGATAAAACAGTAATTGATGGCAAAACATACTACACAATGGGGAAAGGTTACAACGCCGCTATGCTCAGTGTAAACCAGACTGTCGAGGGAGATTTTGAAGTAGAAAATTACACCACTGAGGGAACGTATTCTGCCTACTTAGACACTTACCTCACAAATGTTTATAGCGGATATGTTTATAGTTTAAGCTACCCGAATGTCATCAACGAAATAAATTTATACTATTCTGCTATGTCAAATAAAAATGGTCTTAATTATATTTACTATCCAAAGTATTTGGCTTCTTTTCTGACAAGAGTTGGAACGGGGAACAGTGCGAATGCGTTTTATAATCTTCCTGATTGTAAGCAAATTGTGTTCAGTGAAATTCCATTAACTGTAAGTGCGTATAGCCCATCGTCTAATAATGCGTCTAATCATGCGTACTTTATTTATCATTGTGAAAGTCTTGAAAAGGTTTGGTTTAAACATAATTTAACTATTAACAATACCGCTTCAAGTAATGGATATATGGTTATGAGTAATATTCACGCAAATATAATTATCAATGGTGATTTTACAATGAACAATTGTTATGTTTATTGTTCGTTTATAAATGAGAGCGAAGATGAAAACACGATTGATATTAGCGGAAAACTTACTACTCAGACGGCAAGAGACAGTTTTTATTGTGGCACAACTTCTCCCAATACAATTGTAAAAATTGGAAGTGTTGAAAATACTGGCGGTATGTTTTCTACCGGCTCCGCAAAATCTGTTGAGATCACAGGACAGACGGTCAACGGCGTTGGAGCAAGTATGTTTAATGGTTCGTCCGTTGGTAGCGTTCTAAGAATCGGAACTCTCATCAACAGTGGCGGTTTCGGAGCAGGAATCAGTGGTACTGAGGAAATTGTTATAAAAGGCTTCTTGGTTCATAACGCACAGGCATCTTATACAATTTGTGGCAATGCAGATTTAAGAATTTTAAGGGTTACAGATTTTGTATATATTGCTCCTACAAATAATACAAATTTTATATGCGGCAATACTTCTTTGACAGATATTTACTTTTATTCGGATAATATCACAATAAGCGATGATACCTATATTGATAAGTTATTTGTCGGAAATAATGCAAACTTAAAAATTCATGGTATTGCAGACGGAGCAGTTCAGGCTCTTGCTGAAAGATTGGGTATACAGTTTGTTGCCCTTACAGAAGCGGAGATAGAGGAGGCTGGCGATTTATGAGTGACATAAAAAATTTTACCGACTACCTATCTTCTATGATTGGCGACAAGACTTCTGAAATAGATAGTCTCAAAAGATGCTCGGGTAAAGTAACGAGTGTGATCGGTGACGGAGGCAAAGCGGTTGTCGAGTGCATGGGGCGTTCACTTACGCTTTTGAACAAAACTGGTGAGAACTTGTATGAGGGCGATTCTGTGTGGGTTCATTATTGGACGAATCTTGCTAACGGATATATCGCCATCAGGAATGGTTTGCCGAATGTTAAGAGAGGGCAGCTCAGTATAACTAATGCTGTTGCAATGCTTGAAAATCAAAGTGATATTTTTACGGTGTCCACAGAAGTGTTCGATGTTGATGTTGAAAATAGCATTAAAGTAAAATATGGCGACCCTAAAAATATCATCATAGCAAGCGAGATTCCAATACTTGTTACGGCGTATGATAACACTTATAGCATTTCTGATATTTATGATTGGGTAACAGCTATTCCTACTTCCCTGCTTAGTACAGAAAGAAGTTGGGGAGCGAAAAGTGTCTATACCGCTGTTGTTGGAACTTGTGATACAACTTATTCTCCAAGCGGTGTTACATGGAATTGGGGAGCAGACGTTTTGTTGTGTAACAAGGTAATAATGCAAGCAGATACTGACCCAATACAGGGCAATGAAATATATAATATATGTTTAAGCGGCTCGACAAGTACGGATCAGTATACGTTGCGTAAGGCAAACGGTGACAAGGCGTATTTTACTACTTTTGATGATTTGGGCGTTGCGCTTTTAACAAAGCAAATATGCGCTCCTACAACACTAGACCCATATGGATATGTTGTATGTAGAGCGGTAGGTGTGGCTCGAAATGACAATGAAAGCTCTCAGCCTGCGGTTTCTGTTATTTCACAGAAAACGTTCGACATACCATTTAAGAATGAAGCGGAATACAATTACGCGATCACTACGTTGACGAAATCGGAATTAAATCCAACATGAGATAGGAGCGATTTATATGAATTATTTACCGATAGACATTGAACGCTCCTATCTTTTAAAAGAGAATGAACATGAATATAAAATCAAATATACGTACTCTGTTGAAGATAATGCTGTTACAGCAGAAAGAAATGTATTGCCGAGTGTTTCGGGACACAGTGTTAAATTATACGATTTGGACAATTTATTGTATTATAATATCCCCCCTTATTATATTGAGGATGCGGGAGCATATCAGGAATTGGAGTTTAGGATATTTGAACCATATGCGTGGAATTATCAGGATGATGTTGCCAGTAGCGGGGGGTATGCCACGGTTAAAATATCATTGGCGATTGACCCTTATCAAACAGGCGAATATGGTATTTATTGGATTAAGCGCACCAGTTATGATGACGGACGTTCTAAGTATCAAGAGCAACCTGTTAATGACCCGCCACAGCAATTAGGGTTGAGTAATTTAGCATTACGAGTTTCAGGAACATCTATAATAACTCCTTATAGTAATGGTGCATCACTGGGGTTAATTGATATTTTTCAAGCTGAACCGCCACATTCGACATTGATTGCGAATGTTGTTCCAATATATAAACCACTCACATCAGGTTCACATTGGACTCACTTGGGTTTTAAACTTAGTAGCCCCTCCGAGCAAACCATACTGATAGAGAATGACTCATTCGGGAAAACCAATAACAAAAAAATAGTCGCTCAAAATTTGGAAAGGAGCATTATTACATGAAAGACATAATTATTGAAATAGCAAAAGTTCTCGCACCATCGTTACTCAATTTCATGCTCGTAATTTGTATTGGTGTAATTACTTCTGCTATAAAGCGGAGTGTAAAAAATGATGAGATAAGAAAATTCGTAACAGACACTGTTAAGTTTGTCGAACAGACTTGCAAAGATATTCATGGAGATGATAAACTTGCAACAGCAGAATTACAGGTGTCAAAGATTTTGGAAGAAAAAGGAATTTATCTTGATGCTGACGAATTGAGAACACTCATTGAATCGGCAGTTTACGAACTCAACAACGCCTTAAAGGATAAAGGCGGTGACGAGTAATGGAAGAACAGTACGTACAGATGATTACAGAAGCTAGTGAGCGTTCAAAAAGTAATACCCACCAAATTGAAGAAATAAAAGAAGATATAAAGGGGCTTAAAGAAGAAAATAAAGCTTTAAATAAAATCGCAACTTCTGTTGAATTGATCGCACAGGACATGACCCACTTTAAAGAGGATATTGTCGAGATGAAAACTTCACAGGCAGAAATGAAAACTTCGCAGTCAGAAATGAGAACCGAACTGTCCGAGGTTCGTACAGAGATGAAGAATGACTTGACAGAAGTTAAAAATGAAAGTCTTAGAAACAAGGCTAAGACCTACGATGATATTAAAAGTAAAGTGTGGGGGCTTATTATAACGGGGATAGCTGCTTTTGTGCTTGGAACGATTGCTCCTACGATTTTTGGAAAATAAAGGAATGGTGATTAGAATGAGTAATAGTAAGCTGATATGTTATACAAAGCTTTCGCCGAATTGCAACAAGCCACGTAATCACAAGATTGATACAATAACAATTCACCACATGGCAGGAAATTTAACTATTGAACAGTGCGGAAATGTGTTTGCTCCCACAAGCAGACAGGCAAGTTCTAACTATGGCATTGGTTCTGACGGAAGAATTGCTATGTATGTCGAGGAGGCTAATCGCTCGTGGTGTAGTTCTAATGCGGACAATGACAATAGGGCTATAACTATTGAGGTCGCTAATGACGGTGGCGATCCTGATTGGCACGTTTCCGATAAGGCTATGGCTTCATTGATAAATCTTTGCATTGATATTTGTCAGAGAAATGGTATTAAGAAATTAAATTATACTGGTGATAAGTCGGGAAATTTGACTATGCACAAGTGGTTCGCAGCTACGGGATGCCCGGGAGCTTATCTAAGTAGCAAATTCCCTTATATTGCTGAACAAGTAAATAAGAGATTGAGTGATTCTACGGAATCGAAAGGAGAAAAGAAAATGAGTACGACTAAAGGTATCGACATTTCTCGTTATCAGGGAAACCCCGATTTTGCAAAAGTAAAGAAAGATGTTGATTTTGTTATTATGCAGGCAGGCTATGGTAGATATACCAATCAGGTGGACAGTTCGTTTGAACGCAACTATGCTGAGTGCAAGAAACATGGAATAAAATGCTCGGTTTACTGGTTTAGTTACGCATCATCAGTTGAGGATGCCAAGAGAGAAGCCAAGACTTGCCTTGAAGTAATTAAAGGAAAACAGTTTGAATATCCGATTTACTTCGATATTGAAGGTTCTGCTTTGTCAGGAGATGTGTCAGGAAAATGCAAGGCGTTTTGTGATGTTATTGAAAAGGCAGGATATTTTGCAGGCATTTACATTTCGCGTTCCCCTGCTCAGTCTTATCTTACTAAAGATGTAGCATCGAGATACGCTCTTTGGCTTGCTGAATACGCTCCGTCTTGTAACTATAAAGGCGATTATGGTATGTGGCAATATAGTTCAAGTGGCAGAGTCAGTGGTATTAGTGGAGATGTCGACATGAATTATTGCTATGTCGATTATCCTACAATAATCAAAAACGCTGGTCTTAACGGTTTTACAAAGCCTGCGACTACCACAACCAATGCAACCATACCTACAACAACTGCCGAACTCAAAACTCTTGATAGCGCAGGAGTAAAAAAAGGAGACAAGGGTTATCAGGCACTTGCTCTCAAATCTCTGCTTAAACTTGCGGTCGATCGAAAAATAGTTGAAGGCAAGATGGACGATACAAGTGGTATTGGCAATGGTTGTATCAAGGTAATAAATGCTCTGCTTAAAAAGTGGGGGTATAAGCAGACTGGTATTGCAGGCACGAACTTTATCAATAAGATATACAAAGAATTAAAGTAACAAATCAAAAGCTATGGTTCTCATAGGAAACTGTGAGAGCCTTTTGTTATGAAAGGTGGTATGAATAATATGGTACAGCTTAACTCTACTGGTGATGACAAGAACCAGAAAGAATACTTTTTCACAGGACTGTCTACTGACACAAAGCCAATTGAATGGAAGGGTATAACACTTGCACAGATGTCTATATTTCTGGAACTTGATACAAAAAAGGTGTTCTTATTCGATATAGAGAATAAGATTTGGAGAGAATTTTAAGACAAATGTATGAACAAAGAGAGGTGAAACATAAATGGCAACGGATAATTTTGCGAGAATACTTGCATTAAAGGCTAAAAGTGCGGCAGAAACAACATCTTATTCTGACCTCATTAATAAGCCGAGCATTAACGATGTTGTACTTGACGGAAATTTATCGCTGGAAGATTTGGGATTGAATGCGATATGGGTAGGTACATCGGCTGAATACGCAGAGATAGCTTCAAGTCTTGAAGATGGCACGTTGGTAGTAATTACTGATGACCAAGACGTGGATAATGTTCCAACTCAGAATAGTACAAACCTCGTAACAAGCGGTGGAGTTTATGCTTTTGTTGTTGGTGGTTATCAGACTAAGATTGATTCGCAGAATAAATTAGATGCAGATTTGGTTGACGATACCAACGCTACTCATAAGTTTGCCACATCTGAACAGTTAAGCCAGATAGCAACCAATGTAGCTAATATTGCTAATAAGGTTGATAAGGTTAATGGCAAAGGGTTGAGTACAGAAGATTATACAACTGTGGAAAAGACTAAATTGGCAGGCATTGAAACCGAAGCAAATAAAACAGTTGTGGACTCTGCTCTTAGCGATAGTTCAACTAATCCTGTACAGAATAAAGTTGTTACAGAGAATCTTAATGATAAGTACCCAAAAGCGTGGGACGTTGAGTTGACACAGGCTGAATACGATGCACTCCCCGCAAGCAAGTACGTTGATGGTAAGAATTATTACATTACAGACGGTGATCCCGATAAACCTATCATATATGGTTTTCACATTGACCCCGATGAAAGCGACCCATCTGATGCTGTGACTTACCTCATGGATGCAGTAGGTATGGAGCCTGCTAAAATGGGAACAACAGCTTTTAACTACGGCTCATGGAAGAATGCTTTCTTCATGCCGAAACCTTGTATGTTGAAGTATGACGGTACGGTTGACTACTATCTTGACCCGAATGACTTCACAAAGAAAGCTGATGGAACAGCTTCGGATGTTGGGAATATTAACTATGCGGGTAATGCAATGATGGAGTTCCCGAAAATCTGGTTCAAATTTGAAGCGGGGACGGCAGATGGAGAGGGCTATTTCTATGTCAGCAATCAGAAAGTCGATGATACTTATAGGTGCTGGTGTAACATGGATGCGGACGGTAATGAGATAGATCATTTCTATGTTCATATCTATAATGGTGTAATTTATGACGGCAAGATGCGTTCGCTTTCAGGCAAGGGATTGACCCCGTGGAGTACAACAGCATACTCGTCAAGCGCAACGTATGCTGTCAACAGTATTGTTAATTATGACGACAAAATGTGGAGGTGTATCACAGCGGTTGAGACAGCGGAAGCGTTTGATTCGACCAAGTGGGAACAGTTCGCATTTAACGGAAATACAGATGGAACGCAAGAAGTAAATAGTGCAACTGCGAATAATACTACTGCGAAATCCGAGTGGTATATAGATACATGGTGCGATCGAGTGCTGATAACTGCATTGCTGTATCTCATGGGTAAATCCCTCGATCTGCAAGGTACGTTCGGTAGAGGTATCGACAGCGGTTCTCAGTCAGCGGCAGAAGCATATGCAACTGGTACGGCTAATGATAAGGGACTATTCTATGGTTCAACCTCAAATGGTAGCACAGTTGTAAAGGTGTTTGGTATTGAAAACTTCTGGGCTTGCAAGTGGCATAGAACGGCTGGACTTGTTGGTAATTCCTCTGGTGGCTATTCTTATAAGATGACCGCTTCGACCGCTGACGGTTCAAGTGTAAGTGGGTACAACTCTAATGGCAACGGTTATCTGACTACAACATTTAATAGACCTGCAAACAACTATGTAAGATTAATGGAATTTGGAGCGCATGGAGCTTTACCGTTGAATACAACCAGCGCAACTTCGGTGACATATTACTGCAATTACTTCTACACTGGCACCGGATATGCTTTGGTCGGCGGTGCCTCCTACATTGGGGCGCTTTGTGGCTTCTATGTCGATCTGGCCTCTGCGTTTGGGGCTCGCTACTGGTTCTTCGCCGCCGCGCTGTCTTGTAAGCCGCTTGCACAGAAGGGGTGAATGGCTGCGAATGAGCGTAGCGAATGAACAGACAGAGGGGAAACACTCGTGTTGCCCCTAATTTACTAATCAATACAGATAAAGACGGTTTATGTAGAACGATACATTCTATGTAAACATTTAGATATATGAAAATTGTTTAACTTGTGTAATACGTTTTAAGTGCAATTTATAGAATTGCAGGGATTTGTGGTGTGACTCTTGCTTTGGTCGGCGGTAACTCCAACAATGGGGCGAATTGTGGCTTCTATGTCAATCTGAACAATGCGTTTGGGTATCGCTACTGGATCATCGCCGCCGCGCTGTCTTGAAAAAATCAAATCGAATGTATCACAATGCACCACATTTTCCTTTCCCCTTGGAAAAAATAATGTTCGCAGCAAGCAACTGTTAGTAAGCTATCCTAGCTCAAAGTGGTTGAGAATTTCAAGACAATTTTTATATACCAAATTTAAAGCAGTGTAGCCAGAAATCCTATTGGTTTTAGACGGTGGGTAGTTCACCTAACATAAATAAGAGAAGGAGTCAGTTGAAATCAAATCATATAACGGACTTTATGACAAGATGTTGTCAGATGAAAATATAAAATGTGCTATTCTAAATGCGGCAAGAAACAAAACCAAAAACAATAAGCGTCACAGACGGTTGAGATATATACGAGACCACTGTGATGATATGATCGATGAAGTACGAGAATATATAATTGATTTTAAAGTACCTAAACACAAAGTTTTTGAGATCAATGATGGTATTTCAGCGAAGAAAAGAAAAATTATAGTACCAACTGTTGAAGAGATTCTTGTGCATCACGCGGCTGTAAATGTATTAAAACCAATTGTAAGTAAAAGTTTTTATGAGTATTCTTATGCGTCTATACCAAAACGCGGTACTCATGCGGCTATCAAGAAAATAGAACGGTGGATAAGAAACGATCATTCAAACACAAAGTATTGTCTTAAACTTGATATTAAAAAATTCTTTGAGAGTGTTGACCAAGATGTTTTAATTGCGAAGTTGGACAAGATTATCAGAGACAAGCGGTACATGGAAATTTTGACCAAGATAATCAGAACTGCTGACAGTGGTATTCCTCTTGGATTTACCACTTCTCAGTGGTTCGCTAATTTTCTCTTGACTGAATTAGATCATAAGATTAAAGAAGAATTTGGTGCAAAGTATTATGTAAGATTTATGGACGACATGGTTATCTTTGGCAGTAACAAAAGAAAACTGCACAAGATAAAAGAACAGATCGAACAGTATTTAAATAAGGAATTGCATTTACAACTAAAAGATAATTGGCAAATATTTTTTATGGATAGCATTCGCAGTCGAAGGAAGAAAGGTAAGTTTCTTGATTTTCTTGGTTTTAAGTTTTATAGAACGCACACAGGTATACGGAGAAAAGTGGCTTTAAAGACTCAACGAAAAGCTAAGAGAATCTATAAGAAAAAACAAAATGGTAAAAAAGTAAACGTGCATGATGCAAGACAAATGGTAACGTATGCAGGATTGTGTAAGTATGCTGATTGTCATAACTGGTTTTATAATCATGTTTTAAAATATGTAAGTGTCAAAAAGTTGAGAAAACAGATTTCAAAATATGACAAGTTGCAAGCTAACAATAGAAAGCAGAGGTGTTAAATAATGAATTGGTATTATTCAGAAGGAAGAGATAGACCCAAAACGATAGATAGTATATCTTCTAAAAAGTGGGTGTATCTCAGAAGAAACATTGTGGAATGTGAGCGAGAAGATGAGACAAATCCTCAAATAAAAGAGAAGTTTTATAAATGGGAAGAAATGAAAATCCCTAAAGAAAACTATCCGATCTATGAATTGGAAGCCCAAAACGCGGCTAACCTTGACTATCTCGCTATGATGAATGACATTGATCTGGATAGTGGCGAGGATGAGGACGAAGGGGAGTGATGATATGCAACACAGTAAAAAGTTTAAAAAAGTAAAGGGATATTATGACTCTGGACTTTGGAATAAAAGTAAAGTTCATGATGCGGTAGTTCACGGTTGGATTACCGCAGAGGAATATGAGGAAATCACTGGAGAGCCTTATGAGGAGGTGGATGAATAATGGGAATAATTGTTAGAAATGGCGTTGCTTATGGTGGCGGTGGTGGATATACAAAAAAGGAAATCAATGACCGATTGAAACCTATTGAAATCGCCACAAACGGAATTAGTAAATCAAACGCTAATTATATTGAGTTAAAGAACGGATTAAGATTATATATTTCTTCCACAGAACCAACAGATACCGATATTCCCGATGGGTCAATAGGAGTGGGGTGGAGTAATGGGGTTTAAAATTAAGAAAACTGTCAATGGCGAAACAGTATGGGAACCAATAAAAGCAAAGAAGTATACTGCATCAAAAATTACTGAATACACGGGAGCGTTACCAATAACGATAACCACCGATGGGAACTCACTGCTTGATTATCGGATATACGGAAACACCGTCCAGACAGGCACGCCAACGCCTGAGAATCCTATTATGCCGATTGGGTGCGGCGAACTCGAAACCACAGGTGCTCACGCAGGGCAGTACAAACTCCCAATACTCAGCAATTCCACCGTAACTAACATCTATCTCGGAGAAGTGGAGACGACGAGAAGGATTAAGAGGTTGGTGCTGACGGGGGAGGAAGATTGGAAAAGAGCACAGAATCAAAGATGCTACTACATCAATGCATCTACTGGTTGTCCCACTGATTATCTTAAACAAAGAATCACAACATCAATATGTTCACATTATCAGTCGCAAAATAATACGGCATCGGGTTCAAACGAAGTTGAAGTTGGACATTTTTGTTTCTATACTGGTGGTGGTTTTGAGCTATACATCAGTGAAACAACTATATCATCAGCAGCAGATTTCAAATCCTACTTACAACAGCAGTACGCCGCAGGAACACCCGTCACAGTTTGGTATGTCCTCGCAAAACCCGAAACAGGCATAGTAAACGAGCCGCTGATGAAGATTGGTGACTACGCTGATACGGTCAGCATGGAGCAGGCAAGCGTGAACATACCGACAAATAATGGCAGTACGGTTATCGACTATGACGGGACACCAAAGCCGTCGCAAATGTATACAGAATACAATAGTTGGAGCGGGTGGAGCGATATAGATGATTACAAAATGGTTAATGAAGATTGGACACAGGAGATGACATAAAACCAACTTTTTATCGGTACTACATACCTATATATTGTACATTTCCAACGCAAAGAACACAATATATAGTGTTCAACAAATTGTATTTTATTCTCCGTGGAGATCAACTCTCTGCGGAGGATTTTTATTTATAAGGAAAGTGAGATGATAAAATGAGCGTAAAGTATTACAAAGACGGAGAGTTGATTGATATTTCTAATATCGCTATAAAAGGCAGTGGTAGTACACTTCCTGAGTACATTCAAAACGGCTTGTTCTACTACACCGACAAGGACATCGGCAAGTTCGGCAGTCAGGTGTTAATCGGCGAAGGACTTGATTTTTCAAACGGTTATACGTTTGAGGTATGTGCAAAAATCACATCAACCAACAACGAGTATATGCGTTTTCTTGAATTTGCGCCATATGGTTATGACATAAGTTCTGCAACTGTCATAGCATCAATGAATTACGGAAAAATTGATATGGCAATTAACGGCGAATGGTATCATAATCATAGTTCCTATTCGTGGCCTGTGGGACGTTTGATTACTATATCAGTAGTAGTTGACATTCCAAATGCAATAGCCTACGTATATGTTAATGGCGAATTGGCTGATACCTTTACTAATATACCCAATGATACCAGCGGGATGACAGACAGAGGCGGTTATATCTATTTAGGCTGCGGTTCGGTGAGTGATCGAGTGCTTGAAGGCAATGTTTACAGCGGACGTTACTATAACAGGATTCTTTCTGCTACCGAAATGACAGTGAATCGTGCAGTCGATGCTCAAAGGTTTACATAAATGAGGGGGCGAAAATAAATGGCAAACAGAAAAACAGTTTACAACAATATAACTTCCCCCGAAAAACTCGCACAGGTCAATTCTGAGAACATAGATTTGATGAATGACTTTCTCGAATATCTGCGCTCGGTTGACAAAGCTGCAAGTACGATCAAACAGTACGAAGCTAATCTTAAAGTTTTCCTCTGTTGGAATTTGGAATACAACAAGAACAAGTTCTTCATTGATCTGACTAAGAGAGAAATAGCAAAGTTTCAGTCACACGCTCTTAATGAGTGGGGCTGGTCGCCTAAAAGATTGCGAACAGTAAAGGCAACGATTTCTTCATGGTCAAACTATATTGAAAATATTTTAGACGATGAATATGAAGATTACAGACCTATTGTTCGCAAAATTGAATCTCCCGAAAACGTAGCGGTTCGTGACAAATCAGTGTTCAAAGAAGAAGAACTTCAACAGCTTCTTGATTATCTTGTTGGACAGGGCGATTGGCAGAGTATTGAAAAGGCTTGCTTACTTGCACTTGCTATGTATAGTGGCAGGCGCAAAGCTGAATTGCCGAGATTTAAGGTGAGTTATTTTGACGACAGCAATTTGATTTGTGGGGGTTCGCTGTATAAGACACCTGAAAAGGTAGTGACAAAAGGCAGAGGTTCACGAGGTAAACTTCTTGACCTTTACACGCTTGCGAAACCTTTTAGTCCTTACCTTAAATTATGGATAGACAAAAGGAACGAACTGGGTATTGAAAGCGAATGGCTGTTCCCGAAGATAGACAGAGAGGGAAAATGCGTTGACGAAAAGGTTGAAACTAATACAATTGATTCATGGGGCGACATGTTTAATACAATATTATCAAAGAAGTTAGGGATCGAGACCAAGTTCTATTGGCATTCAATGAGACACTATTTTGTTACTGCGCTTGCAAGAAATAATATTCCTGATGATGTTATCAATGAAATCATCGGCTGGAGCAAAAATGGTGGGAGTGCGATGGTGTCAGTGTATAAGGACATTGATGCTTCTGAAAAACTTGAACAGTATTTTGGAGAAGAAGGAATCAAGAAAGTCGAACAGAAAGGATTAAATGATTTATAGTATTAGTCATTGCTAACTAATAAATAAAAAATAGGGGCATACAAATAGCTATTGCTAAATGTACGCCCCTTATTTTTTTACACGATTTTCATCATGTTTAATTTTGACTTGACAAGTTATTTCAAATATGTTACACTAATAATGGATTTGTGTAGCTATCTGATTGCAAGGAGTTTGATAAATGAATATTTATGAAATCATGAATCAAATGCGTGTTGAACGAAAACGTATTGAAGATTTTCAACTTAGGGTTGTTATTTACGCTAGAGTTTCGACTCAGAAAGAAGAACAAGATGGTTCGGTCGAACATCAAATCTCACACTTCAAAGAAATGGTAGAAAGAAATCAAAATTGGAGTTTGATAAAAATTTATACGGATAGAGTTCGAGCGGAGAGTGCAGAGAATAGGGAACAGTTTCAACAAATGGTAGATGATGCGTATAATGGTGAATTTGATCTAATTCTCACCAAAGAAGTAAGTCGTTTCGCTCGAAACACTATTGATAGTTTGACTTACACAAGAGACTTACTGAGACATGGTGTTGGAGTATTTTTTTACACGGATAATATTTGCACAGTCGATCCTGACAGTGAGTTGCGTTTAACTATCATGTCAAGCATGGCACAAGATGAAGTAAGAAAACTTTCAGAAAGAGTTAAGTTTGGACATAAGAAATCTATTGAGAGCGGACACGTTCTTGGCAACTCTCGAATATTCGGCTACACAAAAGTTAATAGCAAATTGATTATTGATGAACGTGAAGCAGAAATGGTTCGTCTAATTTTTGAAACGTATGCCACAGGTGAGTACGGTTTACGATATATAGAACAGTTATTGTGGGATAAAGGTTACAGAAATCGGAATGGAAAAAAAATCCACCACAATACACTTTCAGGAATAATTCAGAATCCTAAGTATAAGGGTTATTATTGTGGTAATAAAGTTAAGATAATTGATTATAGAACTAAAGAACAAAAATTCTTACCACCTGATGAATGGGTAATTTTTAAAGATGAAAGCGGAGAGATTGTCCCTGCCATAGTTTCAGAAGAATTGTGGCAAAAGGCAAACGTTATTTTTACAGAAAGAAGTAATAAGGTCAAAGAGCTTGATAGATCGGCTAAAAAGACATCTCCACTATCTGGAAAAATCATGTGCGGAGTTCACAATACCCCTTTTTGGAGAACATCTTACAGTCACAGGCTTCATAAAGACAAGTCTATTTATCAGTGGATATGTAGGGAAAAGAAGCGTGGTAAGTCTTGTTATTGCACCACGATAGCTATTTATGAATCGGAACTTTACAGTATTCTCGGAGAATTGATAACAAGGTTAATACCGAATATCGACACATATCTTGATGAATTTGTAAAAACTTATAATGAAACCAAGGCTATGAAGAGTGTGAAAACAGATGTAGGTACTATGGAATCAGCCATTGATGCAGTTAATCAAAAACTTGAAAGACTGACACGAAAGAAAGACAAGCTCTTTGATTTGTATGCGGATGATATAATAGATAAAAATGAGTTTAAAGACCGTAATGCTTCATTGGTTTCAGAGATAGAGGAATTAGAAAAACAGCTCGCAGAGTTCAGAAAAAAAGATGAAGATACTGATGACGATGTTGTTAGTTCCATACATTCGTTAAAACTTTTGTTCCATAAAATTTTACAGAAAGATAATGAAAGTTATGTAATAAATGAAGATTACATCAACTATTTTAGCGAACTTATCATAGACAAGATAATAGTTTATCCTGTAGACAATTCAAGTATGAATCTTGAAATCTGTCTGAAAGTTGGATCAGAGGAAGTAGAATATAAACGTCTTGGACGGAGTTCTGGACACACGTTCAAGAAGATGATGCCTAAACAGCGTACAATACAAGAAAGAAAAGGTAATCAATTCTGCTCACCGAACAATAATCAGATAGGAATACCTTTAATATCTTACGAAACAAATGTGAAACGAGAACTTAGATACAGGCAAAAATACTGTTTAAAATATCTGATTACAGTTGCATTATAACACAAGACACCAATAACCGTAAAAAAATAGGAGCGAACACCTCTTTATCGAGATGTTTACTCCTATTTTTTTACGGTCAATTTGTTTACGGTTAGTTTGTAAACTTTTTAACTAACATATTATAAGTTCTGTTGTCTATCAAGCCTTGTTTAAGCAACATTTTTGAGAGCGCAATCATATGAGCTTCTTTAATAATTTTTTCTTGGTCTTTTGTAATAAAATCACCCCCGATCATTATTATCAATTGTTAGTAATATTGACAGAGTTCAATTCCTTTATTCTTCTTTCAATGTACCACACAGCCTTACGGAGATCATTGATTTCTTTCTCCTTATCACTCATATTTCCTGACTTCTTCTTCCCTGCTCTGCTGATATACTTAATAGCATTGCCAAGACAGAAACCCAGTTTCTTATCTTCGATATAATCAATAACTTCAATTTTGCCGTCAGTGTAGTGTGAAGGATGATTTACGTTATCGAGTGTTCGGGTGAACTCTCTTATGTTATCTGTTTCTTCTTTAAACTTTCTAAGTTCGCTGAGGGTCATTTTATTTTCGTTAGTCAGTATTTTAGTCATTAGAATCGTCCTTTCTACATTCTGTTCTTATTCTTTTGTAACGTTCCTGCATATCTCTCATATGTCCACAGCTCATTGCACCTTCGGGACACCTGTTGTTTACGACACAGCTTGCGCCTGCATGAGAAAATAAAGTCGGAGCAATTTTGTATACGATTCTATACATCTGCTCTGCGACTTCTTGTATCTCCCACTGCGCTCTGTTACAACAACGATGAGCAAAGAAGTTGTAAAGCGAACGAGCGTTCATCGTAACAATTATCTTTGTTTCACAGGCGTTTGGTAATATGTATCGAGCATCTTCGTTAGCCAACTTTTTAGCTTTCCCAATTGCTTTCTCACAATCTAACCCCTCATGTTCCATAAGATTTGCCGCATGAATTGTAGTAAGTCTGTCTGCAAGTTCATTATACCCGTTTGAGATTTGCTTTATTAGTTCTTGGTAAATATTATTTGCTTTTTCATCAGATAGTATTGCAGGCGGTGTTATGTAATCAAAGTTGTTCATATTCACATAGCGTTGAGACTGCTGTGAGTAACTTGCTATACGATGTCTTACCAGCTGATGGCTACAAGCGCGTGAAATCCCCTCGATTGCAAACGTGAAGCTAACGTGTTCGATAGGACTTTCATGCCCCATGTTCATCAATTTTTCTACAAACTCCGCTGATTTCTCAGGTGTAAGCCCCTCTCTTAAAGTGTTTATGTCTGTTGGCGAATAGCACAGCTTCGCAGCTGTTGCTATCACTTCTTCTGGATTTGGTGTATTGGCGATCAATTCAACCTTAATCATTACTCGTTCTCCTTTCAAAACAATCTCCACATATGTAACCATCAACTAATTCTTCTTGAAAAAAGTATTCCCCGCATTCATAACATAATACCGCTGTTGTAAAACACTCAGAACCACAAGCGGGGCAAACCTCAAATTCCTGAACCGCTGAACGGAATCCTAAGTCAACGTTATACCCATAATCTTCGGTTTCTATTTCGGGTTCTGAAAAAACGTACTCGCAATTAGCACATTTATACATACGTATTCTCCTTTTACTTATTACTACTTCCCAAAGCCCCCATGCCACGTTCCGAAGCAATCTTAACAAGTTCATCATAACTTACTTCTTCAACAAGACTATCAGGAACAGGAATTACGAGAGCTTGGCAAATAGCTTTTGTTGTTGGATAAAAAATTACATCGTAGTTTTTAAATCTTTCTATCTCATTTTCGTCACCAATAACTAATAGCTTGTCCGAAGTATTTGTTACAGGCACGAACCACTCGTTTCTGTAACCGCTGTCGATAATACCACATCTCTGAGCTATTCCTTTTGTTCCAGTACTTCCACGTTCTTTAAGAACAAAACAAAAATCTTCGTCACAAGCAGAAGCAATACCTGTCGGTATCATTTTTGTCTCGTGGGGCATTATAGCGATATAAGGTTTCTTAAAACATGGATATATGTCATATCCAGCATCTTCCTTTCTCTTAGTTGGAATAATTGCGTAGGGGTTTATTTTTGCAAATTTAATTTTGGTAGTCATAATCATTCTCCTTTTACATTTATCAATTCTTTATACTCGTAAGTATTTCGCAAGTCCTCACAAGCGTATTTACAAAATAAATAATATCTTCATCTCGGAACGTTTCGTCAAACGATATTCTTATAGTTCCGTGTTCATAATCTTCTGGAAGGTTGAAACTCTTTACTGTTGGGCTTGCTTCAAGACTTTTGCTGTGACAAGCAGAACCAGTTGACACGAATATCTCTTTGCTGTCAAGAATAAGAGCAACACTTTCACCCTCGATACCTTGAATAGCAATATTCAAAATGCTTGGAACGTTGAAGTTTTTATTTTCAAGAATCTTGAAATCACATGGCATCTTGGCACATAGCTGAGTGATAAGTTTGTCTCTGATTATTTTGCAAGCCATTTCTTTTTCTTCGCTGTAATTGTAGAGTTCCGCAGCTTTGCCTATTCCAACTATCGCAGGAACGTTTTCTGTTCCCGATCTGAGATTTGATTCTTGTCCACCACCAATAATATCTGAATGGAATTTCTTCGGTTCTTTTATATAGAGAACCCCAATTCCTTTTGGAGCGTGAAACTTATGACCGCTGAATGAAGCGAAGTCAACGTCAAGATGTTCAACGTCTATTGGAACTTTGCCGAAAGCTGCTGTCATGTCGGAATGAAAATAAGCATTGTTCATGTGAGTAATCTGCACTATTTCTTTTATTGGGAATATCATTCCTGTTTCACTGTTGACATACTGCCATGATAATAGTGTATCACTCATATGACAAATTTTTTGCTTCTGATTCTCATAACTTTCTTTGTCATAAACGATATGTCCTGCTCTCATTGATGGATGCTCGTATATTGAAGCGTAAACAGTATTCTTGCCAAAGAATCGCCTTACAAGATTATTGCTTTCCGTTGCTCCGCTTGTAAAGAAAATCTGCTCAGGCTCGGTATTGATCGCCTTTGCAAACTGTTCTCTCGCCTGCTTTATCGCCGCTTTAGCGATTCGTCCATATTTGTAAGACGAACTTGGATTGCCGTACATACTAGAAAAATATGGTAGCATGGCATCAAGCACAGGTCTTGTCACTGGTGTTGTGGCTGAATTATCAAGATATAAACTCATCATTATTATTATTACCTCTGTATGTATTTTTCTAAATCCAGCGGATTTGTCGTCTTGTATTTTGTGTAAGTCAAGCTATCGCCGTTGACCTGATAGAGTTTGTATACTTCTCGGTGTAGGTCTGAGGTTATAACGTGGGTCAGCTTATCCTGTGAATCGAATATCTGAACCCACAAAATTTCATTCTTTGGTGTTTTAATCATGTTGATCCCTCATAAAATATTTCTTTCATTCACAAGCAGCAAATCCCTTGAATGAACCATCGTCGTAAAAGTCTATACAAACACCACCAAAAGTAATCATTGAGTCAGGGTGTATCTCAATATAATTGTTTCCTGTTGAGAATTTACATCCAATGTCTCTCAACATTCCACATAGTTTTTTATAATCAGTCATTCTCTTCCCTCCAAAACTCCATTGTCAACGGTTCATCATTTTCAACGGTCAATGTCCACATACGATCTCTGCGATCTTTATAAAAAGTAAACACTCCTTGTCTACGTTCGCCATTATATATAAGCTCTTTTCCTATAGAAATGGAATCGTGTGTTTTAAGATATTCGTTTAATCTTGGATCGTTAGAAAACCAATTGTCTATATCAACAATAAAGCTATTACCTTCGGTCATAGTTATTCTCCTTTATATCTAAATAGTTTTTCAACCGCCCTGCTCTTATCAGATGCGTTAATGCTTCTGCTTACCTCTTGTTCCCATATACATTCAAAGTCATCGGGTGCTTGAAGTTCGCTTATGTAAACTATACATTTTCTGCTCCAAATTCTCATTGTTTCCCAAAAGTCATCATAGTCAAAGTTTTGGGAATTAGAGAATTGTTTTGTGTTTGCATAGGGTGGGTCACAATAAATTAAAGGTTTGTACTTTTCATTGGTGATTGCATAGCCGTCAAACCATCTATAATCGCCCACCATAAATTCGATGTCCTTTAAATTAGGAACTTGTCTTAGAAGATTGTCTTTTGCTTCTCTATAATAATTTCGATAACGTAATCCGTTTTTTGTTTTTTCATAACCTGACTTAGCATAACCGCCATCATAAAAACGGGCATTATAACTTGCAAGAAATCCTATCGCTCCTAATTCCCACAATTCAAATTCTGACGAATTAAGAATTTCGTATTGTTCTTGCCACGGAGCTTTCTCAATTTTATAATAAACCGCTCTTGCTCTATCATATAATTCTTTAGGAACTGATTCAGGTAATCCTCCCCCACTAATAACGTGTTTAAGAAGTGCCATAAGATATGGATTATAGTCATTGGCAATTTTTCTGCTGCAATTTATCTTATCTATAATCGAGCAACCACCACAGAATGGTTCTATGTAAACATTGATGTTGTTATCGTCTATCTCTTTCTGCAAAATAGGAACAATGTATTTTGCTATTCTGCTCTTTGAACCCATGTATTTAATTGAAATCACGCTCCTTTTGTGTTGTGAATATTCTTTCCTTTGCTATCTCAAAATATTCTTCATTTAATTCCATGCCTATAAAGTGTCTGTTGGTATTTACGCAAGCGACCCCTGTTGAACCGCTTCCCATGCAATTATCTAACACCCAATCTCCCTTGTTTGTATACGTTTTAATTAAGTATTCCAATAAATCGACAGGCTTTTGAGTCGGATGGACACAGGTTGACGGATGAGGCTTTGAAAATGTTAAGATACTATTAGGATATTTTTCTGTACTCCCCTGTCGTTCATCATCGGTTATGTAAAAATCTCCATAATTGTTATTGGTGAATGTTTTATTTTTGTATGCCGAACCCTTGCTATGTAATGGAGAGCCTTGTGTAAATTGGGGATTGTAAGTAGGCAACTTTTTATAAAACACGGCTATCTGTTCATGCTGTCTCAATGGCATTCTTTTCGCATTAAGAAATCCAGTTTTAAGAACTTTGTCCCAAATTAAATCATAACGAAATTCTTTGCGATTACTATTGACTAAATCAATGAAGAATGTTCCTTGTGAAAATAGAACTATCGGAGTATCATCTTTAACAATTCTATGATATTCATTCCACAACTTGTCAAATGGTAAACAGCAATCTTTTTTATTATTCGTCACTCCATAAGGCAAATCACACAAAATCATATCAATACTTTTGTCCGGAATTTCTTTCATTAGTTCAAGACAATCGCCTTGTTGTAACTGGAAGTGGCTAATTGGAATCACTCTCCTTACTCAATTTACATTTCTTATTCCACAATCTGATTGCTCCCAAAAGAGTGAAACGAGCCTCATCATAATTAGCCGCTATAAAACCGCAGTCGTTACACTCTATAACGTAAGCATCTCTCAGATATAGATAGTGCGATTCACTTACGAATCTCGCTTTGCCCCTACCTTTGCATTTGGGACAAGGGTGTATTTTATAGAAGTTTATATAAGTCGCCTCCGATTACTTTTTATTCTCTATATCTGTTGTGTCATCGTAATAAAACGTTTCTACATTCTTCGTAAATGGACACAGATTATTAACTAACGCTTTACACCTATGTCCAAGAGAAGTACATACCGAAAACGGGCAATCAATCCAACAAGCACCTTTTCCCGGTGTCCAGTCAATTGGTGCATCAAATCCGAACTCTACTCTTTGACCTATTGTTTGCTTCTTCGACTTAGTTATAATTGTTTTCTTTATAAATGTTGTTTTCATTTCGCTCATCTACTTCACCCCGTCACAAATCTCTTAAACTTACCTCGCCTGTCAAACTCTATACCTAAATCGCCGTCAGCTAATATTGGATCAATCTCAATATAAATACGATCAGGGTAGAGATAAACAAGATACTTACAACCGATTCCCTTGAATAGCTCTTTGAATTTCTCGTAATCTGTTGGACGAGTCTTTGGTGGCTTAACTTCGGGCATCGGTGGAGTTTGTGAAGGCTTTACATTAACCATTTCTTATACTTCCTTTCTCTGCGTTTATATTTACGCTTGTTCTGCTTGGCAAAATATTTTATTGCAAATGAATGAAAGTCGGACAATTCGGTTTCTGTGTAGCTGTCGTTATACAAGTTCGGAATAATTGCAACGAGAAAAGCAACCGAAAGTACACTGACACATATAATTGCAAATTGTATTTCTGAAATATCTCCGTTAGCTCTTACTCCTCCCAGTATCGGGATAACAACTAAAACAGTAGTTAGAACTGAAATTACAAAGAACAAATACTCCAATTTGTAGAGTAAGTTGTGCCTGTGATATGCTTTTGCTACTTTTGATTTATGAATATTCTTCATTTGTATTTACCTCCCACCCACCACTACTAACAATCAATTACTTTTTATACCATTTTTAACAATCGCACTCAGAATCAATGCAACGCAATACAATGTTCCAATAAAATAGAACACTGTCATATAAGACCCACTGTGTCTATGAATAAACATTGAAAGCTGATTGCCTACAAGACCAGCACAGCCCCAAGCCGAAAGAATTAAACCGTGAATCTTGCTTATGTTCTTCATATCATAAATGTCTGCAAGCAAAGGAGCAATACAACTAAAACCAGCTCCGTAGCAAGCTGATATGATGATTAACGCAATCATTGAAAATCTGTGCGAGATTATAGATAAGATTACAGTCACTATTGAGATACAGAAAATTAAATAATATATATGTACTCTTTTCTTTAGTTTATCCGACACCGCCGAAAACACCAATCTGCCACAACCATTGAACACACCCATGATACTTACTACTAAAGCAATCCATGCTGACTTAACATTAAGTTCTGTAAGCATTGGGCTTGCTATTGGAATAAGTGCAAGACCACAAGTTATATTTAGGAAGAAGAATAACCACATGGCTATAAACTTCTTGTCCTTTAACATAGTGGTTGCTTTAAAATCAGCATTTGATTTTGGCTCGATCCAGTCTTTTGGCTTCTGTAATAAGAAGTGTCCTATCATCATAGGAATAAAATAAAGCCCTGCAAGAATCAAAAACGTTGTTGAGATTGAAACTCTATTTAAAAGGAATGTAATTATTGGTGAGGCTACTGTTGAAGCAAACCCAAAAGCACAAACTGAAATTCCTGTTGCAAGACCTTTATTATCTTTAAACCAAAGCATTAAAGTTTTGACTGGACTAAGATAACCTAAACCGAGTCCAATGCCACCAATAAATCCATATCCAATGTAGAGTAAAGGCAACGATTTAATATGTACTGCCAATGCAGTGAGCGCAAGCCCACCGCAAAAGCATACCGTACTTAACAAAGATGATCTGTGAATGTTTCTCTCTACAAAAGCCCCACCAAAAGCTGCGGATATTCCTAAGAAGAAAATCGCAAGTGAAAAGGCAAACTGTACAAGTGATTGAGATTTCCCAATATAATCTGAAATCGGTTTAGCGAATAATGAAAAACTATAAACAGAACCTATACAAATATGAAGAAATATTGCTGGGATAGCAGCGTTCTTCCATTTATTTTGGGTTGCATTATTCATTGGCATCACCCCACAATACAATTCTTCTTTGTTTAAGAGACTTGTGTACATCTATTATTCTTTGGTTTGATGAACCTCGGAATGGAAGTGTTAAGTCTCTAAGTTTTTCGATGTATTCGCCGTCAACTATAATATCACAGTTTTGTATTATGTAATACCAATAAACATCTCCCTCAGTGCTTATACGCAAACCATTTATTTCGCCAAAATCAGAATCGTGTAAGGTATAACCAGTATACAACCAAATTGTTTTACCAAGTATATACTTGTCTCTTATTTTATTAACAAGACTATAAACACCAGAAAGATTTTCGTCTGTGAGAGGTTCGCCACCTAAGATTGTAACTCTTTCGATATATGATCTATCAATTAAGTCTATGAATTGATTTTGTGCTTCATCAGTCCATTCTTTTCCACCATTGAAATCCCATGTCTCAGGATTGAAACAGTTTTTACAATGTCGATTACAACCTTGTACAAAAAGAGCAACGCCTATACCATCTCCATTGCTTACATCAAGATTCCTTATGCTTGCATATCTCATGTAATTATTCCTCCGAATCATGATTGTCAAGATGAACGTATCTCTCTAATATTTCTTCTGTTCTGCCTTGATTCCAGAAGTTAGTTCCTATATATCCACAGGTACGTCTTGCAACATTTAGCTTGCTTGTATTTCTATTACCACAATTGGGACATTCCCATATGAGTTTATTGTTTTCATCTATGATCTTTATTTCACCATCATAACCACAGACTTGACAATAATCGGATTTGGTATTTAATTCAGCGTACATAATATTGTTATAAATAAATCTAAGTATCTTTATTACACCTTTAATGTTATTCTGCATATCGCAACACTCAATATAAGAGATAGCACCACCGGGACTTAATCTTTGGAACTCACTTTCAATAGCAAGTTTATCAAAAGGATTGATTTTTTCAAAAACTGGAATATGGTAACTATTGGTTATGTAATCACGGTCTGTTATACCTTTTACTTTTCCAAATCTCTTTTGAAGTTTCTGTGCAAATTTATAAGTAGCCGACTCTATGGGAGTACCATAAAGTGAGTAGTCGATATTTTCATTCTCTTTCCAAAGTTTACATTTATCATTAAGCCGTTGCATTACTTCTAAACCAAAGACTTTGCCTTTGCCGCCAGAGTGACTTTCGCCAGTCATGTATTTTACGCACTCATAAAGTCCAGCATATCCAAGGGATATAGTAGAGTAACCGCCATACAGGAGTCGATCTATTGGTTCACCTTTAGACAAACGACCTAATGCCCCATCTTGCCACATTATAGGGGCTGTATCAGATAACGTACCTTTTAATCTTTCATGCCTAACTCTTAGTGCTTTATGGCAAAGTTCGGTTCTTTCTTCAAAGAGTTTCCAAAATTCATCAATGTCACCATGAGAAGAAAGTGCGAGGTCTACAAGATTAAGTGTAACTACGCCTTGATTAAAACGCCCATAGTATTTAGGATTGCCATGTTCATCAATATAAGGTGTTAAGAATGAGCGGCAGCCCATACAAGGGTAGCAATGACCATCGCCATTTTTGTCAACCTTGTATTCGAGCATTTTCTTTTCCGAGATATAATCAGGAACCATTCTCTTAGCTGTACATTTAGCAGCTAATCTTGTAAGATAATAATACTTGCCGTATACATTGATATTATCTTCTTCAAGAACATAAAGCAATTTAGGAAAGGCTTGTGTTACATATACACCTACCTCATTTTTAAGACCTACTATTCTTTGATTTAAAAATTCTTCAATTAACATAGCAAGTTCCGCTTTGTATTCCTCAGTTTCACCAAGATACATACAAACACTCAGAAATGGTGCTTGTCCATTAGTGGTAGACATTGAATTACATTGATAATTGAATGTTTGTACTCCATCTTCAATTTCTTTTCTTAAATCTTCTTTAGCATACTTAACGCAGTCATCAGCAGAAAAACCACGATCTGTGTACTTAATAAGGTAATTATTATAACTATCTCGTACAAACGGAGCAAGTGCAGTTAGTGATACGGTTGCGCCACCATATTGACTGCTTGTTACGGCAGTAATGATTTGAGTAGCAATTGTCATAGCAGTAATTAACCTATGTGGTTTTTCTATCATGACACCATTGATTACAGTACCATTTTGTAGCATATCTTCAAGATTTATTAAGCAACAATTATTTATGTGCTGAACAAAATAATCTTGGTCATGAAAATGAAGTATGCCTAATTCGTCTGCTTCCTTCACATCTTCGGGCAAAAGAAATCGTTTGGTAATATCAGTGCTTGTCACACCAGCTATATAATCTCTTTGTACTGTAGCTCTACGGGGATTCTTATTAGAGTTTTCATTGTTCCAATAGTCATTAGTTCCATCAATCAATTCTTTAATGGTTTTATCGGTAGTATTACTTTCTCTCACAAGTTTTCTTTTATATCTATATGTAATATACGCTTTAGCTGTCTTTCTATCGAAATCAAGAAGGGCATCTTCTACCCAGTCTTGTATTTCTTCTATGTCAATAGGAGTGTCATCGTCCGAATATTCACTTTTTACATAGCTTACGATCTTTCTTTCGATATATTCAGCGGCATTCTGATCGTTTTCTACTCCAACTTCTTTAAATGCTTTTTGGACAGCGTTTCTTATTTTGTTGCTATCGAACGGAACAACACGTCCATCTCTTTTCTTTACCTTTATTGATTCTATCAACTTTCATCACCCTTTCGTCAAGTCCTTATAAATCAGTCACCATCATTTCTGTTATCGTCAAATGACTTGTCCGATTTAATCTCACCTTTTTTGCTTGTTACACACAAGCATATCACAGCGACACCTATCAACCCACCCACTACAAGCCCAAAGCAGAACGCAATACCCACATCAATCATTTTAGTTCACTCCTTTTGGTCTATCGACAATCTTCATAAAATCAAGTTCATGTTCGTCAAACAATCCTTTATCTGCGTGTTCTTTTATAGGAATCCCCATAAGTTTCGCAGCTACGATTTCACAATTAGTACCTATGGAATCATCGTACTCTCCCACAGACCACAATTCATCGCACAACCCTAAAAGCTGAACACACATTGTAATGCCCTCCTGCATAGTAGTTTCTTTATAGAGATAACTGAATTGACTAACTCCATTGATATATAAGTTATGCGAAGAACCGTACTTCTCACGGAACTTCTTACAACAAAGTTCTATATATTTCTTGTTTGCTTCAACATTCTGAAACTTCCCTGCCACATAAATTATTTTGTCATACTGACGATGATTTATACTTTTATCTTCTCTCATGTTATCCATTGGAACAATTTACCTCATATTTTATTAAGTGTTGCCTTTGCGTTTAAGATATACTGAATCCAGTCTTTGAACTTTATGAACAAAATTTAATGTTTTGAGTTTATCATACCATTCGTCAAAGCTATCACCATAATTCTCGTTAGGGTTTGCCTTACGAAGATATTCCCAAAATTCTTTGGCATAAGATTTATCTTTTAACAGCTTTATTGGAATACCGTTTGTAGAAGTATTATTAGCCACATTTGTAGAAGTGTTATCAACTATTCGTGCTTTCATAAAATCAACTCCCTGTTTAGTCAATCTGTTATAGTTTCATCGTCCATTACATCAAACTCCTTGCAGTCACAGTCACAGCAATCACAATCATAGTCGTCAAGATAACTCTTTGGAACACCATACTTTTCAATAGCTAACTTTTCAGCTTCCTCGGTGAGTTCTTGTGCATAGTATTCATCAGCTATCTGCTTGGCAAGTTTTTCAATCTCACGCTGCTTTTTGCGCTTTGCTTTCTTAGCATCTCTCTTAGCCTTTGATTCTGCATGAATTTTATCTTCTTTTGCTTTCTTTTCTGCTTCAATCTTAGCTTTTTCTTCTGCTTTCTTAGCATCTTCAATAGGTTTGATTACAAGCCTGTCCCATTCAGAGAGCATTTTGCCACCGTTACCAAAGGCTTTCTTTGCAATAGCTGTAACAAAACCTGTGTACTGATCTGCTGTTTTAGGGTCACAAGTCACTGTTGTAGAAGTGTTGTCAGACCATTTAATAATAGTTACTCCGTTTTCTGCTATGTATTTGTAATCTACTATCTTCGGAATATTTGTAATCATGTTATTGTCCTTTCTAGCATATTTATTTGTGATTGCTTCAAGATACCAATTTGCAAGTATCTCGGTACTTAGTCTCTCACAATCTTCAATTGTTGAATCTATACTCTTTTCAGAATTTGTCCTCGTATCAGAAATTGTCCTCATATCCGCATTTTCCCTTTCATTATGATAAAATTCATCAAAATAAACACTATCTGCTCGTTTACCATCGCCATAGATTGTATTTGTTTGTAATAAATCTCTTACCTTTTCAAAAGTTTGTCTGCTAACTTCCACATTGTCTATCATGCACCTTGCTCTAATGGCTATTTCACTGAGCGAGATTCCTCTAAATTCTGCGTTAGCATATACATTGTTTACTTCAAACATCGAAGTTTTTGTAGCGATATGGGCTTGTCCATCAGCACCTAAGTACACTACAAAAATATCATCTGTATCTACATATAAAATGTGAGGTTCAATAAAGCGTTGTCCGTGTGTTATATACATTTGTTATCACATTCCTCTCTTAATTCTTTTTTGAGCAATCTCAAAATAGCTTTCGTCAATTTCTACACCGATGAAATCACGGTTTAATTCAATAGCTGCAATTCCAGTTGAGCCAATTCCCATAAAAGGGTCAAGTACAATTTCATTTTCCAAAGATGAATTGTCGATCAGTATTTTCATTAACTCAACTGGCTTTTCAGTATTGTGAAGATTTTGTCCATCCTCACCCTTAGTCTTTTTATTTGGTATTGAAAGAATATCCGAAGTTCCACAATGGTTTATTTTCTTACCCTTGCCTTTTCGGAAGAAAAGTATATACTCAAAAGAACTCATGTAGTAATGTCCCATTATCTTATTACCTTTGCTCCAAATAAGGCTTTTGACAAACTTGAAACCATTTTGAGTAAACACGTTCAACATATGTATTAAGTTGATATGATTGCACATTACATAACAATGTGAACCATCTTTCAATACTCTGTAAAATTCAGGAGCATAAGATTCACAATCTATATTGTTATAGGTAAAGACTTTGCCTATCATAAATTCTTTTGATTGTAACATTCCACCACTATTTCCTGCGTTTCCTCTGGAAGTAACTGGATAGGGGGGGTCAGTTACGATAAGGTCAACACTGTTATTAGGAATACTTTTTATTATTTTTAGACAATTATCTTGAAATAATTTAATTTCTTATCACTCACTTTCTTTTAATAATTTGTAATCAGCACTTCTTTAGTTTTAAACTCTTTGTTTTTAGCTTGATAATTACAGTTATCATAATTGTAGTTCATCGGAATTAGATTATAGTCATACTTCTTAATCCATTCGATTAGAATATCATTAGTCTCGCCCTTATGTTCGATAACATTTGATAATGCGAATCTTGTGCCATAATTAGTTAGTTCGTTGAGAATATATAGCAAGGTTCTATCATCATTTTCAGACCAACCTCTAAAACCTCTCTTACCATCATTATAAGCTGCACAGCCAAGTCTGTAAGGTGGATCACAATAAATGAAACTGTTGGAGTATTTATCAAGAATAGAGTAATCAAAGTCCACGAAATCTTGTTTTGAAAAATTGATGTTATGATTATTTAATAACTGATGGAATGCTATTAGTCCATCTTCATAAATCTCTCTGTAATAATATCTATCTTTACCAAAAGAGCTATTATACTCATGATTATTATTAAATCTAATTTGACGATTAAAGCTATAACAAGTTAAAAGAAATAAATCAATCGGACTTCTGTTATTAGATTTGTTATACCAATTCCTATATTCTATAAACCCTTGCTCGTTCATTTTGCATAATTGAAATTTGACAATTTGTGAATGAATATAATCTCTTATCTCACATATATCATTTCGTTGTAAATATTCATAAAGCTCTATTATATGATAATTTATGTCATTCGCATAGGTGATTTTTATGCTTGGCAATTCATAATTGACTGCAACATCACAACCACCACAAAACAAATCAACAAAACAATCTGTATCTTTTGGAAAATGTTCAAAAAGTTTGTCTAAGAGTTTATACTTATTTCCTATATAATTCATGGGAGATTTAACATATGGTTTTGTCTTTTTATCTTTCATACACCACTCTCCTTAATTTTCAAATCCTCCCTTAATACTTCATAGATCACTGAATCATGATACTTACCGTTGAACCAAGCTACTCTACACAGAGTACCAACTTTTCTGCCACCAAACTTCTTAATAAACCTATCGTACAGTTTAATAGCAGGATTGTCGGCAAATGCAAAGAACTCCATTCGCTGCGCTCCATGCTCAAACATGGTTTTGATATTTGAAAGCACGTCAATTAGAAAAGGTATGTTGTTCTCGTTGAATCCTATAAGCCCAAAGTTCCTGAGCGACTTATTACCATCTTCGTAGTTGTAGGTGAAATAACCATCGACTTCTCCTTCGTTGTTTAAGTGAACGAAGTCTCTGCGCCAATAAGCGTTGTCGGGTATCTCAAACTCATTTCTGTCGTTTGCAAAATACCACTGATATTTCGGATCATACCAACAAGAAATCATCTTGCGTTTAAGTTCTTCTTTGTAAAGCTGTGCAGGCATGAGCAATTCTACCAACTCCTTACTGTACATATTTTATCCAGTCTCGTATACTCTTGAAGAAAAGGCAAATTGTAGAGCCTATCTTCTGCAAAATATTTAAATCTTTATCAGACCAAACTAACTTGTATTTTGTCATATGTATATATCACTTCCTTACTGTTCTTTCTTAATTTCTAAGATGATGGTCTACAATTAAGTAAATCAATAATATCACCACGACTAACACCAAGGGAATCCATATTGGTGCAAGCACCCATAACCAAGACCATTTTATGACCCCACAGAGTTTAAGTGCAATAAACACAATCGTAAGCAAACCACAAAATCCTATACCGCCTGATTGGGTAGACTTGTTGTTGTTATTATTATCAGCCATTTTATCTCCTTTCACTATACTTTATACCTCAAAAAGTCCTCGCCATAAATTTCATTGACTGAATCAAACACATACCGCAATCCGAGTCCATGAGAATTGCTTGTCCACAATTTTTTCGGATTCCAGTTCTTCCATTCTCCATCGTACTCAGGAGCATTTGGATCATAATAGGGATTGTCTATCCATTCTCCACCTTTTAAACAGAAGTCATATTGTTTTGGGTGAGTTCTTGCAAGTGCTTGTATTCTTGTTTCGCCTTTTTCTAAATGGACACCTAGTAGGCAGAAGATGCAACCTGACCTTCTTACACCAGTTGTTTCTAACAATCCCTTTTCATTCTCTACAATATCGCCATAAACCGAACATATTTGAATATTGTATCTTCTTATGTATTCAAGAATATCCTGTTCAGTCCAAAAACTTAATGGCTGAGAACTTGGTTTCTTTCCCTCAAAAGCGTTACAACCTGTTCTTATCCATGATTGTCTACGCATAAGACTTTCTTCTGCCATAGTGCCAAGATAAGGTTTGTTATGACTTGCTCTCTGATAAATACCGATAGGAGATTTTTTCATAACATCACAACATTTGCCACTTATAAGAAAAGGTGTGTAAACCAAAGGCAACCATTTCTTCTTGTTAAACTTTGACTTAACTTTAACATCGTCATAGCTACCCAGAATCCCAAGGAGCTGTTTTCGTCTGTAATTCTCCTGCACTACATGAGTCTGTACTGTTGTTACAGTTGTCGATTCTTCTGCCAAGCAACTCTTGTCTCTTTCTGATTGCTGTCTTGAATTGCTCTGATGGGGGGGGGGATTTGGTAGTAACGCTTGTCGAGTAGTTCTTCTCTCCTGTGTTTCGTTTCCTTGAATCCTCTCTCTGCCCCCCCCTCAGAGGTATTGCTATTTCGTATTCTTCTTGCATAATAAATAGCATTAGCAACTTCTTTACTGATTAAAGGATAACCATAATTTCTTATGACGTTTACAAAATTCATCTTAGGAGTCACAAACGTTGCGTTCTTACTTCTTGCGAATTTCTGAATTTCGGGATATTCAAGCCCTGTGTTGCTAAATACAACAGGAAGTTCAAACGTAGGGTCAATGGCGGCAAGAGTTTTCTTTACAAGGTCAAGAAGAACTGTGCTGTCCTTGCCGCCCGAGAACGATAGATAAACTTGACCCTCCCAAAAATTGAACCATTCTATAATTCTTGCTTGTGTAATTGCTATCTTGCGGTCAAGTGGCAAGACTTGCAGTTCTTTTAGTCGAGCTGCATCATGAATGTCGATTGGCATTTATTCATCTCCTTCTCTATCATCTATTTCTTTAAAACCTGTTTTGAATTTAACATTTCTAAAGCAATGTGTATTAACACTCGAAACCCATAATAGGAAATTAGAATCGTTAAATAAACTATCAGACATAAGAATGTTTGCTGCTTTCTTACCTTTAAACTGTAAGGGATTTGGGTTTTCACTTGAATACCAATGAATTTGAATATCTCTGTGACGATAAATTTCTTCTTTATTGTTTGGCGGCTCTGGAATTAACCAATCTATATAGCGAATATTAGGGAAATTTGCGACTCTATATTCAAATCGTCTTTTCTCTAATATAGAAATGATTGATTCTATTACATTGTAAAAGTTGTCAAAATCGTTGTTCTTATCAATGTACACAATAAAGTTATCACCGAGTTCTTGGCAATAATTATCTATTAACAATGAAATATTATCTTTTGATATTCGATAATATCCATGCTCTTCGTTTATAAATGGTTGCGCATTCATAGCCTAATCTCCTATTTGTTCTTTTTACGTTTCTCCATCTCGCAAACCACATCTGCATAGAATTTATTCCATGTAGGTTTGTCTATGAACTACTCACGAGCTAAAGCTCAATGAGCTTCTTGCTTCCTCGTCCTCGTAACCTACTAACTCCACAAGCGTATAAGTTCGGACAGTTCCTGCCCTACTTTATCATTATCTTATTTATCCTGCTACCCTTAATCCTTCATAAAGAATATTAACAGCAGCATTTACATCTCTATCATGATGCTCACCACAATTAGGACAAATCCACTCTCTTACAGACAAGTCTTTAGTCTCTGTATTCTTATAGCCACAGCAGTTGCACAACTGCGAACTTGGATAGAATTTATCAATTTGCACCACCTGTTTACCATACCATTCAGCCTTGTAATACAACATTCTAACAAACTCACTCCAAGAAACATCACTGATAGATTTTGCAAGATTATGATTCTTCATCATATTACTTACTTGTAAATCTTCTAAGCAGATAATATCATAAGTCCTAATCAGTTCTGTACTCAGCTTCTGTAAGAAATCCTTCCTCTGATTAGTAACCTTCTCCCAAGCCCTCGCAAATCTCACTCTTGCCTTATCACGATTCTTACTACCCTTTGACTTTCGAGATAGTTGTCTCTGTAATTTAACAAGTTTCTTTTCAGACTTTGTGAGGTATTTAGGATTGGGTATCTTCTGTCCATAAGAAGTGATAGCAAATTCTTTTAAACCTAAGTCTATGCCTACTGAACAACCGGTTTTGGGTAAAGGTTGTTCATCATCTTTTTCAACAAGAACTGAAACATAATATTTACCGCTTGAAGTTTGACTGATCGTGGCTGACTTTATCTTGCCCATTATGTTAGGGATTCCATGAGCTTTAACCCATTTGAATTTGGGGAGTTTTATTTTGCGGTTATCAAAGTCTATTTCTATATTTGTACCAGTTATATTAGTTTTATAAGACTTTTTACTTACCTTCTTGCTCTTGAATTTAGGAAATCCAGTATGTTCCTTAAAAAACTTTTGATAAGCAGAATCAAGATTATTCACCGCGTTTTGTAAAGAAAATTTATCAACTTCTTTAAGCCATAAATATTCTTGTTTTAACACTCTATTAACATAATTCACTATATCAAATTTAGATAAAGAAATATTCTCATTCTTATACTTATCAATTCGATAAGCTAAACATTGATTATAAACAAACCTCACACAACCGAAAGTTTTCTGTAATAATATTTCCTGTTCTTTATTAGGGTAAAGTCTAAACTTATAGCTTTTATACATTTGCTATCACTTCACTTTATTTTCCCACTCATTCGACTAACGCCCTTTCGTATTTATGTAGTTCTCTCAGTTCCAGCTTACTCGGCAGAAAATCTCTACAAAAGTAAGCTGAACCAAAAGCTGTTCCCTCAGTAACGTGCTTCATATCACCGTTCATAAAGAACCCGACTCTTGAATCGAAGCAGAGCATTTGGATTTCATTATTAAATATCTTGAACCTTGACTTTCCTTGAATACTATTGCAAGGGAGCAATAAGGCAAATGGTTTATTGAAATCAAACGCTCTTTCGAGAACTTTATCTTTCTTACTGAATGGTGGGTTGCTTATCATGATGTCCCAATGATCGGGTTCGCATTTGAAAAAATCTTTGCCTTCGTCAATGTGAGAGTGAACAACTCTCATGCCCCCCCCCCCTGTGAGGACTTGAACAAATGCGGAATATTCTTTATCGAATGGACACCAAATAATTTTGGACTTGTCTGTGAGAAATTCAAGGAGAGGGTCTACGGCATAGAAAGGTGTGTACATTTCATCACCCGAACTTGTTCTATTAGACGTTAAGTAACCTTTATTCAACGGCATTATTACTTCCTTTCTCAATTCCTATTGCGTTTTCTTTCTCCCAATCCCATTTATCTTCATTCCATCCAGAACGTTGTCTTAACCCTAAAGCTGTAAGGTTGATTACATTATCACTCATACGATAATCGTCATAATAGGTGTCCACCAAAACTTTTGCATTTCCTTTGAACTTCGTTACAACACATTCTTCAAAAGAAGCCCGATAGCCACGAGAATTTCTGCCAGAGAAAAGGATCGTGTCACCAACGCTTATTTCATTACCGAGATAATCTTTCATCATCAACCATCCCCTTTATGATAAAACCTCGATTTTATAGGTGTTTATTGTCCATTTTTATGGACAATAAAGCTAAATTTTAGCAATTTTTAAAATATTCGCTAAATAACTGTACAATTATTTGTACTATAAATCATTTAACCATCAACTATTTTTGGCTCACGCCCCCCCTTGCATTGTGCTAAGAGTAGGAGCAAGATAGTCTTTATCATACACCCTACGGATTTGTTCTTTACCTTTAATATCAAGCATACCCATTACAACAATTTTTGATTCGGTGTTACCACCACAGCCAATACCATGCAGAGTAGGAGAAATACCTTCTTGTGAATAAACTCTATGTCTTGATTCAATCCATTCAGGTTTGTCAAGGCTTCCCATTGTTTCAATTTCATTTGCGTGAACACTATTATTTTTAGTATTCACGCTTGCTGAAAATTTTCGTCAGAACACTTGTAATTAGGATTATACTGACTGCGATATAAGTGTTCAAATATTAACTCAACACAGTTACTCACGAGCGAATTTCCTGCTTGTTTGTACATCTGTGTATCTGACATTCCTATGTTTTTCACTTTCTGAATATCTTCATCTGAAACACTCATAAGTCTTAAACATTCTGTTGGCGTAAGTTTTCTAATTCTAAATTTCTTCTTATCAATACTCATTGGCTTATTGCCCCCCCCCCGTTGCGGTTACTAAAGTTGGTGCTATATTCTGTGGATCATATACAGCTCCATGTCCAGCTTTAAAGGCGTTTTCACATTGACTGTCATATATTGTTCCAAGAACATTAGGTTTACTTCTGTTAGTCATTGTTATCCTTAACCCTCTCAATTCTATACAAACAACAATTACCACTTGCCATTATGGTAGGACAAATCCCCCCCCACTTCCATATCACACAGAACGATTATTTTAGGTTGATTTTTATAATAAGTACTTAATACAGTCGCTGATACTCCAAGCGCAGACAACACTTCTGAGTGTTGATGAATTTTATTAGAATCAGGAATCAATCTGCCTATCAACATGGGTTTATGAGTTTCGCTTTTCTGTTTTAGATTCAATAGTTATCACTCCTGTCATTGATTGATTTCCAAAACCACGCCAATCTCTTGCTTCTAAAGTAGCTGCATAATCAAGTTTCTTATTAAACTGGGTTGCATAATTACTTAGTAACACACCCTGATTAGTTGTTGAACTCAACAACACCGGTGCCGTCTCGTCTAAAATTTGAAATTCCTGCATCATATCTTGCCTTGATGCAGTTTGCTCGGTCAATTGCTCTTGGTTCGTTAAGTGTGAGGTCGATTGTAATTGCTCTCTCTCTCTCTCAATCAAAAGATTATCTTTTTGAACAGTAGAAATTGTATTTGTCATACCATCATTTCTCGGAACAGCCTCACGATAATCATTAAAGCCATGCTTTATCTTGCCGCTTTCATAGTCTTTTCTTAGCGACTTACCCTGTTCGGTGCGCTGCATTTTAAACACATACTATCCTTTTGAACAGTAGTCAATGCGTTTGCGACACTTTCGGTTCTTACTTCAATATTCTGCTCAGTAGAATTATCATCGGTATATCTACCTCTCGAAACTACAGGGTAATCTTCCTCTGATAAAGTTCCGTTAGCAACAAGTTCATCAATTAACTTGTCAGCTTTTTCGTTATTTATGTAATACTTTTCATCTACTACATCATCAAGAACATCTTTGAGTCTAAGACCATTATCGAAAGGCTTTGGGAAGGTCATTTTGCCTGTGTCTATATCCTTGCGAATTGCTATTCCAAATACTCTTTCGCGATTTTGAGGAACGCCGCAGTTCTTAGCATTGAGAACTTCGTAATAGGTATTATAATCAAGCTCATTAAGCACCTCTATTAGTTTCTGAAAATCAGGCATAAATTTCTTTGAAATTAAGTTTTTGACATTTTCAAAAAATAAATACTTCGGAGCTTTATTATCGGTAACAGCTTTTCTTAACAATCGAACTTGTTGCCACAACAATGACGATCTTGTTCCGCTACCCTCTGATAAGCCCTTCATTGCTCCCGCGACAGAAATATCCGTGCATGGCCACGAAACTGTCCATAAATCAGCATAAGGTAATTCCTCAATACTGCTTATGTCTCCAAGATTGTTGGATAACTTCATAGCAAGCCAATACTTTTCAAGTTCCTTACTTTTACTTTTTGTTTTCTTGTTCCAATCGTAAGGCTTGTTCTTCTTGAAATCAAATCCTATATTTCTATCTAATAGGTCTTGCGCCATTTGTTCTCTACTCGGATAATCGGAATAATTCTCGATCATTTCGTTAGTCAAACCGTTATGTATAGCCGCATATGAAACCATTACATCTTTATCAATATCAGAAGTACAATTTACTGTTAGGTCAAACAATCCCGTATTCATAATTCCTCGCTCTTGGTTTCCTAACCCTGAGAAAAGAACATTTGCTGACAATTTAACCTTTTCCAACTTTTAATCAATCCTTTCAATACTTACAACATTGCCACCTATATTGTCAAGTACTCCACAATCTCCCATTGTCCAAGCAGAAGAATCAAGGCAGTCTGTATCGCATATAAATTCCACCACGTTCAATCTGCCGTCTCCGCAGACATGATACCAACTTTTATAGCCATCATAACTAACAGCATCATAGCCTTTGGCATCACTCATGATTACAGAATAGCTGTTTCCTTTGTCGGTAGTGACAATAAATCTGTCACCAATTTCGCCATAGTATGTTCCGAGCGCAACGCAATAGTCATTACCTATTCTTCTGAATCCTTGCCAATCAGTCCACGCAGACTGTTGGAGTTCCCACTGTTTGCTACTCGTATCTGTCAATGTCCGATAGTCCATAAACCCATAACAATCGGTTTCACCCGATGGAATGGCGAGCGATTCAAAATCATCTTGTCCAGAATCTGATTCAGATTCAGAATCAATTTCCATGGAATCGCATATCGTTTCTTCATCAGGAATTATCGTTTCAGGCAAATCAGCTTCATTATTGCTATCATTTGCATTATTTTTATAATATAAATTTGTTAATGTGACAGCATTTTCAGAATCTGTTATTGAAGCGTCATCTGTTTTCAAAGGTTTTAAATCTTCAAATTTAACCCTTTCCGATTCAACTAACGAAGATGAATAGTATGTAACTGCTTTTTCTTCACTGTCAATAGTATTACTCTGAAAACTTTCACTACTCTTTTCATCATTGGAACTATCAACTTTAGTGGCTACATTTGCTGTTATAAGCAACGCTGTTCCAATAATAAATAGTGTTGTATACAATTGATATTCATGTTTAATCATTGTTCACTATCCACTTTCCGAAATCTTCAAGAATATTGTCAAGTTGACATTCAGGAAATTGAATCTTCACCCCGTCAGACAAGTCAATTAAACTCATCACCGACATTAGTGAGCAGGCTGGAAACTCATAATTTCTTCCTCTCACAATCAGATCGTCACCATACTTGCTTGCTAAATCCACAAAGTTCTTTATATCTTTGTAAAACTCAATTTTAATTATTCGGCTTATCATTTCACAATCCTCCCAAAACTCATCATTATCATATGTTTTTCTTGCTTCTTTATAAAATGGAACGTTATCGGAACAGCCGTTATCGCATTCATCGCTCCAATAAATGTCCATAAAATCTCGATAAAATTCCTGTTTCATTTTTTGTCTCCAAGGTATCTTTAATGTTCTTTGAACCATACTTTTCACCACCTTTATTGATATTTTCAACAGTAACTCACGCTATAATCTTTTTAAAATGGTGCAGTAATAACGTAAAGCGTTTGTAAAAGACCAAATTTTACAAACTTTTACAAACGGTATTTCACGTTATTACTGCACTATTTACACTATATCGCTAAAATTACATCTTTTATCTCTGTAATTATATTATACACCACAATAAGCATTTTGTCAAGTACTTTTCAACAGTCATTGACGATTTTACAATTTGTTAATATTATTAGAAGTAGTTGTCAACGCCATCGGTAAAACAGTACCCAAATAATAATTCTGGTTACTTACAGTTTTTTCATAGCTCTTTTCACCCTCAAATTCATTGACAATTTTCTGTTCCTCAGAAGTCATATCTTTATAGGTTTTAGTACCATAGTCATTAGGAAGAAAATTCTTTTTCTTTCCTGCAAAGATATTCCATTTCTTTAACAGTTCTTCATTGGTGAACCACAAATGAATAGTTCCCTTTTTCTTGAACTCAATATCAAAGAAAGCACAATGTATTTTTTCTCCGTTATAGTTCTTACTGCTCTGATAGCTGCGAATGATCCAATCAACTCTATGCTCTGCTGTAAAGCCACCATTTAAAAATATGAGTATCTTTTCTATTTCATCAAGTTTTTCTTCTGCTTTCCACAGATCCCAACTATTACAATACCGAGCATCGAATACACCATAGCAAGGAATAATGATTTTCTTATTTAATTTGTAAGCATCATTTGTACACCAACCATTATAATAATGAACGTTACTGCTGTTACTCATGCTGTTTTTATAAGTGAGTTTATCGAACTGTTTTAAGATAGCATCTTCCATATTAGTTGACATACGTTTTGAAAGTTCAAGTTGAATTTCTTTAATGTTGCTTAAAGTAAAATCAAATGCTCTGAATTGTTCTAAGTTTGCTCGAAAATAATCTCTTGTTGCCTGTGTGAGCATAGGAGCAATAGCATCGCTTGAAAACAATATGTTCCAGTATTTAGCTCTAAGTTCTCTAAGAAATGCGTTGTGTTTTGAATACTTTTCATTATCACTATCACGAGAATTTATGTGTATACCAATCAAAGCGTTGTCACGTTCTCCTTTTGGAATGATATTTTCAAACCTATCAAACGTGTCAATTAAACTCAATCCTAAAATACACTCGTCATTGTACTGTTTAAGAACGTTAGCAATTACATCGTTAGTCGCAAGCTGATAATCGTTGCTCATACTATCATACTTAGGCTTGTATTCTTGCGCTCGATTCATTTTGGTGAACATATCGTAATCATACTCTATTGTAGGAATATCAATATAAACAAGAGCTATTTCTACATCAGTTTTACGTTCGCTGTCAATGAACTCATCTTGTAAATATTCAATATCAGCGTGATATTCATTTAACTTATTTACAAGGTCTTGTCTTATGTTGCTATAAGGATTCCTTAAAGTTTCAGCGTTGAGAATACAAACAATCTGACCGCCAGTTCTGCATAACTCTATTGCTTTGAGCAAATGCTTATCTCCCTCGATAAAAGGTGGGTTCATAGCAATTAAATCATATCTCGAAAAGGTGTCCCATGTTAAGAAGTCAGCTTGTGTAACATTATAAGCATTTAGAATTGTTCCACTTATTCTTTCGTCTTTAAGAATAGCTACAAGATTAGGATCGATTTCTACACAGTCAATTGAAACATTCCATTTGGAAGTCCTGTCATAAAGATCGTACTTTGAACACTTCTCTTTTTCTTCTTTAATAAACGTGTTTTTCAACCCTTTTATTATGTCACCCTTACCAGCAGAAGGTTCAAGAATTGATTTAACCTTGTGCCATTTTACTTTATTGTACATCTTTTCAACAAGTGATAAAGGTGTAGGATAAAACTGTATTCCAAACATTTATATTATTCCTCATTTTCTAATAATTTTAAATATGTTTCTTTATCAATTATTTTGTTATCGAGCGCAAAGTACAACCATAAGTCCCGTACTGTTCTAAATGGAGTTTCAACAATGCCATCACCAGTATCGTATTCGCATTTTTCATTATACTCATCACCGAAGTCAAGTTCATAAATGAAGTAATCAAAAGTATCTAATTCGTCATTTAATACTTTTTCAGTCATATTTATAAGATAACGAAACATTTTCAACATTGGTTCGGTTTCAAACAAATCAAGTGACTCATTGCTCGCTCCATACACAATATCACAAAATTCCATATATTCCTTAATAGCTTTTGTGATCCTTTGAAATTCATCATAAGTAATATTATTTATTTTTTCAGGAAACATTATTATCTTTCAACTCCTTTACTTATCCTTAATCAGCGACTTAATTAAATCAGAATAGTTTGTGATGCAAAGATTTTCTAACTCATATTCTTCGACCATTAGAAGAACGTCAGAAAGTATCTTTTTTAATGAGCAAATTTCTTGATTAAGTCGATCAGCAGTCTCCTTTAATCTGTTTATATCTCGAATGGCATCTGCATACTGATTGGTATTTATTGTGTGCTGTTTAGCAGTATCAAATACAATGCGTTTATAGTTCATAACTACTACCACTTCCCTCTTTTAAAGTCACGTTTTATTTCACTTAATTCTAAGCGACTCCCCTTGTGGCTGAATAACACCATACTCACTCACAATAGAGCCATCTTCTTTAACCTCTCCATGAGAATTTATAAACTCTCTCAGAGCATCGCCATCAACTTTATCGGGTTGCTTTATCCTAAACTTCTCAGGAAGATCGGTAATGGGAACAGACAAATCGAGTTTTCTCTTACCACCATTTTTCTGAATGTTAAATGTAAATAAATCGGTTGTGATTCTTTTTTTACCAGTTATCTCCATTGTAGTTTTAAGATTGTTCTTTAATGACTTGATTCGATTCTGGAAAGTAGTCTTTCGCTTCTCCAATCTGTCAAGTTCACTTTCAATACCGATGATTTCATTTTCAAGATTTCTGATAATGCGACCATAACAATCTGCCTTATAATCAATGTCCATACTTTCTTCTGAACTTTCGAGAGTGTCTTGAATCACATCGTCTGGGATCTCCATGTCCTCTAACATATACATGAGTTCGAGATACTTTCCTGTTAATTCATATAAACTTGCCATAATTCATTTTCCTTTCTGTATTACATTTGATTATTAAGCAGAGCAGTAAGAAACGTCTGCTTATTATTAACTTCTTTAGTATGAATAGCTTTTCTTACGGCACCAGTCTGACCTACAAGAACGCAATATTTCTGCGCTCTTGTAATAGCTGTATATAACCATTCTGCATTATTCATTATGTACGAGCTGTTGTCTATTCCAACTATTACAGATTTAAACTGCGAACCTTGTAATTTATGAGTGGTGCAAGCGTAGGCTAATTCAAGATTCTTACAATCATTCTGTGTAAATACTACCTCTCCAAGACCGATAAAATCTATAATTGTTTCGCCATCGTCTTTTATTTCTTTAACGATTCCAATATTACCATTAAACACTGAAACGCTTGTATTATCAATAGATTTTACATCATAATTATTTTTAACGTTTATTACTTTATCGTTTCTGCGAATATGATATTCTAATTTCTCACCCTCTGAGGTCTTACCCATGTATATAACAATTTCATTACCTTGAACAAACTTAGGATTGTATATCTCTTGAATAGCGTTATTTATACTATAACAAGACAAATCACCTTGAACTCTCTTAGCTATACAAACCTGAACCTCTGTTATATCATTATCATTCTTTTCTAATTCAGTCTTAAAATGATTGATTATTAAATCCTTTATAAAAAGTTTGTCTTTTCTTATGTCAAGCTCCATATCCTGTAACTCACCAAGAATTTTGTTACCCTCATAGTCATTGTTGAAAATCTGTTCTTGATGAGCAATGCTCATTGAAGTCGGTATAATGCCGCTTCTCATAGCTTGTCTATGAGGTTTTGTAAGTTTCACTATCGGAAGAACATCGCTATTGAGAATATCCGCAAACACTTGACAATTTCCGATTGGTGTAAGCTGCTGAACATCACCCAAGATTATAACTTTTGCTCCTGTCGGAATAGCTTTTAATAAGGCTAAGAACAAGCTACCATTTATCATAGTGGCTTCATCTATTATAACCATATCAGCTTCCAACTTTTCATACTCGTTGTGCATAAATCTGTGAATTTCAGGATTCCAACCTAACGTTTTGTGAATAGTTGCGGCAGGAAGTCCTGTCACTTCTGAAATACGAAGTGCAGCTTTACCTGATAACGCACATTGAATGATCGTTACTCCCACACAAAGTTTACTAATTGCTAAAGCAACACTTGTCTTACCCGTTCCGGCAGAGCCTGTAATACAAACAACGTTATTATTTACCGATTTTTCAATACCTTGCATTTGTTCATCTGTAAAATCAAATCCTTGTTGTTCTTCAATTTCTTTTACTTTTTCTTGCCAACCGTCATATGAAAACTTCTTGACAGAATAATCTTTCTTAACAAACGAATTATTAAAATCACTACCAAAAGGATCATCTTCATCAAAAGAAAAAGGTTCAACATCTTCTTGTTCTACAATTTCAACATTACCAACATGAAGGCGTATGAGTTCTTCTTTGATTCCCTTTTCTAACATATAATATTTTCTTAGTGCTACATATTCACCATCATCGGTAACTATAATAGACTTTTGATCTATAAGCAACTGCGCCGCTTTCTGTATGGCTTCGTCTGTAATACCTTCTAAGGTATCATATATTGCTGTCAATATATCTGAGTAAGATACATAACTTCTACCCATTTCGCCCTCATCAGTAAGAAAATTCACTATAAAACCTTTTGCTCTTTGAGGATCAGTATAACTCATACCGCCCTTAATAGCTATGCTATCGGCAGTTTTAAAACCTATCCCCTCAACATTTACTAAGTCATAAGGATTGTTTTTTATCACATCGACTATTATATCAGGAGATTTATAGTGTTCTCTTAATTTTCTAAGCATTGTATCTGTTAAGCCATACTCAGAAAGTTCCATAAACATTGTCGAGTAATCTTTTGAATCCTCATATTCATCTATAATTCTTTGTGCTTTGATTTCCTTTATACCCTTTATTTTACAAAGCGATTCAATATCATGATTTTCAAGTAAAGGAATAACGTCATCATACACTGAGAAAATACTTTCTACAACGCTTTCACTAAGAAAACCTTTGAGAAATTTCCTCTGCTTTTTCGGATCACTCAAATCAAGAACCTTATTCATATATTGAATTTGGTATGTATCTCCATACTGCTCATGGTGTTCAGCCAAAACACATTCAACTTTATACTTTTCACCATACTCTAACCGAGGAACATTACCTTTTAGTTTTATCTTTTTCAAAGGACACGATTCAATGTTTTTTATTACAGACGCTTGAAAAATGGCAAACGAATTACTTTCCACAACACTTTTATTCTTTGGAAAGAAGATTCTATCCAATAATATCTCACATTTTAATACAATTGGTTCATTGCTCAAAAATATCCCACCTTTTAATAATCACTACTAAAATAACTTTCCTCACTTGCTATATTTTTGTATTTAGTATTTCTATAATTTATGTCATAACTCATTATCACATCATAAACTTTTTCCTTATTTTCCTCTATTATGTTAATTCCCTTATCATCTTTACCAACAATCTTTTCACCGAACTTTTTACCCCACGATTTCACTTGTATTAAATCACCACCATATAAAGGCAGTATGTTAAAGATTCTTTTATCAACCTTGACATATTTATATTCGCCAGTTGCAATAGAATAAATTATAATGTTAGGAGCGATCACATTTCTTACATTTAACACAAAGTATAAATCTTTAGACAGTGATTGATTAACGTATCTGCACTCTTGAAATTTTAAAATTTGTGCTTCAAGTATTCTATGAATATCTATATGTTCATTTGGAATCCTATCAAACAACCATTTTAGAAACACTTCATAATTAAATGATGTATACGTTTTTCCAGTTTTTGATAATTCAGATAATGATATTATCTTATCTTTAAGTGTTTGATTAGTTACATTCTTTTCAAGCCATGAAATATTGAACTTTTCTTTCTGATAAAATAATTTGAAATAATCAACAAATGCTAACAATCTCTTAGATTTACCATATTGCTCACAACAATTGGCTTCAATATAAGGTTTCAACATATTGTCTGTGATATTTTGTATAGGATTGTTTTTTACATTCTTCATAAACTCATAGAACGTTCCACTTTTCTGCATACAATCAAACAGTATGTCGGGTACTTTATCTTCTACTACTGGTTCAGGAACAAGAAATTGTTTTATCCTATCCTTTGCCATATCAATATAGTATTGCCTGTCAAGATACTCTGGGATAGGTGAATCATGAATATCATCATTGTTTATAAAACATCTATCAGGAGTATAAGAAATCTTTTCAAATGTTTCTTCTCCCTTTTCCATTCGCATTTTGTATAACCCTTTGTCAGTAGGGCGAGTTGAAGCGAATACCCTATGAACCTTTTCTCTTAGAGGAATGCCATTCTTGACTACGATTTTATTTTTAACTTTCTTACCATTCGTAATCTTTACAACTTCTCCATTACCATAAAGAACTTTTCTATAACTTGACGATAGTTTAATTATTTTTTGAAATTGAATCAGATCATTACATTCGTTTATGGTCGTTTCAACAGGAACATCATTGACAAAATATTCGATCAGAGCTTTATTGATAATAGGCAAGTCATTATCTATCGGAGAAAGTTTCTTGACATACGCCCCTTTAGATTTATAATGTGATTTATCGTTCATGTCAATGAGAATATAATTATTTACATCTTTTTGAATAAGTTTGCCATGTTCAAAAACATCTACTTCAAGTTCAAGTTTTGTTCTCTGCTGCCATTCATCGAGTATGGGTTTTACTTTATCCAGTATATCCATAGAATCCAACTTCATATAAACACCATCGGTATTCGACTGCAAAATTGAAACTCCAACAACTGCTCCGAGTTTAGCAATAAGTTCTGTCATATACAACTGCCCTGAGATACACACATTATTTGACATAAGAGGATCATAGCAATCTGAATGAGGGTCTTTAAGCACTCCATATGCACCATTGATGCAAATCTTTAATGGTTGTTGTCTTTTGTCTTTCTTAGCTTTAAGCTCCAATCGTCTGTCTCGAATGACCTTGAATTTCTTAGGTTCTTTTAATTTTCTCGAATAATAGTTTTCATTTATCATCAAACTTGGATATTCTGAACCAACATCAGCTATGAGCAGTATGCCTTCCACAACAATATTATTATCACAACCATGAATGCCACCATAACCATAGTCATGAGGAACATTAGCAACAATTGTATGCAACTGTCTGTTATCTTGGTGGGAATCATCTTTCAATGGAAGTTTATATGCCTTGTTCATAGGGTTAGTGAACCAATCGACTATGTATTGATACTCTTTCGGCATACGCAGATTTGCGGGAATTGTTATTTCAAATTCATCATCGAGGGTATGATTATGAACTGCACCTAATACATAAGATGTGAGCTGTGCCTTTGTTTTATTAAACATCTTTTTGTCTAAGTCAAACATTTCGATCATTGTGACTATCGCTTCAAAATCTCCATGAGTATAATAAAGAACTTTACAAGTTTCCTCTACATCATGAATGTTATAGTCAATGATTTGTTGTATTTCTTCTTCTGTAAGTTCTCTGTCAATGTCAAAATCAACATCTGTTTCCTTAATCATATCTCCCATAAAACCTTCAAGTTGCTTTAAGGATTTATCTTGAAGAATACAATCATAATTCTGCAAAGGAATACTATTTGCTTTGCCTATAATTTGAAATCCTCTGCCACCATCAATAAGTTTATCGTTTATTTCAGGTGCTTTGCCACCGTTCATGATGCCTTTGTATAAGAATTGATCGTATGCTCTACTGTTATATCCAGCAAATACATTATCTTTGTACTGATTATAAAAATCTCTAAGTTTAGCAGGATCATTAACAACAGTGACAACAATTGGTTTTTGCTCGCTTTTGTTTAACCACCAGTCAATAAAGGATTGATATTCAATAAAAGTAACACACCACCAACCACCATTAGGAACTTTAGAATAAACCTCAAAGTCATAACACCATGTTTTTATGTTATTTTGTTCACTCATTTTTACACAACCTTATATTAAGAATCCTACTTTTTTACTACTGGGTCTAAAATTCCAATCCTCAATTCTTACTTGTGCAGAACCATCGTAAATATCAAATATTCCAACAACGTCAAATTCAACTACATCCGATTTTATATCAAACATTTCCTTATATTCTTTGAGTAACGAACTACGACTAAACTTTACAAACGATACGTTTTTATACTTAAACATTATTCTATTATTAGTTTTACCTAAGTTTTGAATCAGTGACTTCTTGATTGGAATACCTTTTATAACGAACAAAGGTTCATCTACTGAACAACCCCACACATAATTGTACTTGGCAATATGCTTTACAATGTCACCGGAGAAGTTTTCAGCTTCATAATCAGCACAAACCGTATACACGTTGTCACCAAACGCTGGAGTTTGTGAAAGCAAGTCGAATAAAAGTTCAGTTTTATCAGTGAAAATTTGCGCTCCAAAGGCATTTTCATGTCCATCAAGTCCAAAAAATAACCCAGTTGACTTACACCAAGCCTTAAAATCTGTCAGTTCACACTTCAAATAACCTCGTCCACTTCCCTTACAAACGCCATTATTCTCTCTTAAAAGCAAGCAAGGCTTTTTGTACATAGAAGCTAATCGTCCCGCAATCAGTCCTGTTGAATTACTATCCACATCTTCGCCAGCGTTTACTACTAAGATAGGATATTGATTCAAACCATACTCAGCGATTTCTTCACTGAGTTTTTCTGAACTTTCTTCTGTGATGCTTTTCTGTTTTCTGTTTGTAGATTCACACGCTCGTCTGACATACTCTTGTATACTCATTTCAACTTCGCCTTTACCACGAACTTTTCTCACAAGTTTTTTATCAGAATTACAGAACGCTTCAAACATTAAAAGTTTTTCTTCTCTTGTACCAAGTCTTATCAAAGAGTTAATCATGGGACAAATATAAAAGGCAATTCCATTAACAGTAATTTTGTTACTCATAGAATAAGACTGAGATTGAATAAGTTCTTTAATAAAAAGATTTTTGCTTATCCCTTTAGAAATTTCTTCAAGTCCTCGGAAAACATAATAACGAGATTGATTTTGAAACAGATTACACTTATCACCTATCATTCCAACAGCAATCAAATCATAATAATCATTACTCCAATTACAACCGATTTCATTATCAACAGCCCTACAAAATTTATAGACTATTCCTACACCAGTCATAGCTTTGTCTTTTATATTTTCTTCAAGTTGATTGTTTATAATAATCGCTTTATTATCTTTTGGGTCAATTGGGTGATGATCTAATATAATTACTTGACAACCAGTATCAATTAAAGAATTACATTCTTTTGCATTACCAGTACCAGCGTCAGGAACAATGAGCAAATCAAGTTTAGCATCAATAATCTCATTCACAACATCTTCGAGTCCATGAATTTTACGATCATGTATGTAATATTTCAATGTTAAATCAGATTTAAACTCTTTTTGTATTCTTAAAAGATAACTCATCATGAATGCTGCGGAAGTATAACCATCACAATCACAGTCAACCACAACACCTACTCTTGGACGATCCTCTTTTAATTTCATCATAAACAAATCCACAGCCTCTCGCATATGCCGAAATGACTTTACAGATTCATTATACTTTATAGTTGGCTTTAAAAAGAAATCAGTATCTTCAACACCTTTAGAAACAAGAATTGATTCTACACTATTATCAAAATTTATATTTTCATCAATTTTATAATCAAACACTTCATCACCTTATCTTTCATCAAACCTAATCTCCAATCGCAGGAACATATATTTTATTATCCATCAACTTTAACAACGTATCTTTCCCTCGATCAGTGGGAGAATCTTTATATCCAAGTAACTCATCCGAATCTAAAAGAACTGTGACTTTAACATAAGCAGCTAATGGTTTTATAAAATGCTTAAAGATATGTTCTATCCATAAGTCATATTCTTCTGTATCAACCTTTTGATATTGTTTATCTAAAGCTACAATCACTTCATTGATGTCAAGTTTGAGTATTGTTTTGCGTTGCCATTCACTTAAATTAGAACCACAAACAGCTACGGTAAAATTATCTTCGCCAAACATGGTATCAGTTTGAAGAACAGATTTTTCTCCCTCCACAAGCATGATTTTATGTTTTCTTTGTATAGCTTCAAGATTGAAATTCAAACCGTATAAATTCTTTCCCAAAGGATGACTAAAATAATAATCTCCGAGTCTAAATGGGGAATACTTACCAAAATTTTCTTCATTCTCAGGGATAACATTTCGACCTCTTACTCCGATCAATCTATCATATCTATCCCTATGAGGAATAATTATTTTCTGCTGCCAAGTACAATATTTGATACTATACTTTTTCATAGATTGAATCGAAATTCCTTCATTGATCCACGAACTACTATATTGCTCTGAAAAAATTCTTAGTATTCGCTCATCATACTCAGGAATCAATTCATCAGTTGTTCTTTGTTTCTTGCGTTTTTTACTCCAACGATTTATAAAAGACCAATCACTACATTTCTCATTTTTAGGGTTATTTAGTTTACCAAACTGACCGTAAACATAGTCTTGCCATTTGAGATTGACCTTTATCCATTGAATAGCTTTTGGAAATTCATCCAATGTAAAATCTTTATAGTGCATAACCAAACCGATTATGTCCATTGAACCGCATTCGGTATAACAATGAAAAGTTTTAGTCAGTTTATAATAATACAACTTAGGCTTATTGCCGCCGTGACAAACAGTATCAGTTATCCAATAAGTATCATTTTCAGAGAACCATGTAGCACCCATTATTTCAAGCAGCAGTCTAATTTCATCTTCTGTGATTCGTTCTTTTAATTCTTCGGCAGTCAAAAGATTCACCTCACAAATTATGAATTTGATTTCTTGCTAAGTTCTGAAACAAGATCTGCAACCTCAGTGGCGTTTATCTCATTTTCTTTATCTATAAGACCTACTTCGCCAACATCATCAAATATTGCTTCCGTTTTTTCAATATCAGTGATTAACTCAAAATTATAATTGGTAACAAAACAGTCTTTTTCTCTCATTGTACCTAAATTTAACTTAGTCCATACAATAACAGAATACCATTTACCGCCACGGTTTTTAAAAATATAGTAAGCCATGTTAGGTTCGGTTACACCAAAACTACCATAACTGTGCATAATAGGTTCGAGTTTTTTCAAATCTTTCTTAGTTACCGGAAGAGCAAGTATACCACCATCCGCTTTTTCAATGATAGCCTTAGAACCTTTCAGAGCAGAAGCATCTTTATTCATATCATCTTTGTAACTATCGTTGAGCTGTGTAGACGAACCTAAAAATATATCAAACTTATTCGCTATAAGTTTTAATTCTTGTGAAAACATAAACAATATCTGGTCTGTTCTTAATCGTGTTTTTGATTTTTCATAAAAGTAAGAGTACAGCGACGGAGAATCGTTTATGTAATCATAAAAACAGTATTCAATGTTCTCGTTTATCACATACTTTTCTATTGTATTGGATATAGTATCAATAGTAAAGTCAGGCATATACTCAACAAACAACCTACAATTTTGCATTATTTCCGCTGACTTATTTATCACTCGTATTTCTTCTTCCGTCACGTCCCACGAGGACAATTTATCCTCATCAACTCCCGAAATATGAGCCAACAAACAACTTTCTATTTCATCTTCTTCAAGCTCTGTTGAAATGAACAATACAGGTTTTGCTTCACCCATACTAATCCATTCCTTTTTAGACCAATCATAAATTGTAGTAGCTGCGATATTTATAGCATCTGCCATAGAATTTCTCGACTTGCCTCCACCAGAGATAGATGATCTTATTATAAATTTTTTTGGTCGCATACCTCTAAAAATAGTGGTAAGATAAGCAGATTGAAAAGGATAACCAAAAGAATCATCTTTTGAACTATATAATTCTATAAGTTCTTTGACTCTATCACCAGCTTTAAAAGCATAACCATCTTGATTTAACGCAGAGAATTTATTTTCAAAATCCAAAAATCTATCCTTAAAAGCATTGATTACATCTTTTGAAGTCATCGACTGGAATTTTTCACTTTTCTCGTTGTCTTTTTCATTATAGATGAAGTTAGTGTCGAACTTGAATTGCTCATTGGCGTTACGAATAATTGAATACTTACGCACATCATCTCTATATGAAGCGGCATTATCCACCTTATCTTCTACCATTTCAATGGCTTGCTCAATGTAATTCCAACCATCGTTTTGTTTCCAACATTCTAACGCTTCAACAGAATACGATAATTCTGTTTCTATCTCAAAGCTATCTATACTTTCAATATTACCTTTCTTAGCAAGATTGAGAATTGCACCCCATATGATCCTATGAAACTTTTCAGGATAATCAAACTCAAATGTTTCACAGTTTTTATCTAAAACCAATCGAGGGTTTCTACAATAACAACCCAATAGTAAGAATATAGCTTTTGTATCTACTTGTTCACGAAATTCTATGATTCTTCACCACCCATCAACGAATCAATATCTATCAAATTTATCTTTTTCTTTTTCCTTTGAGATGTAGATGATAGCTTATGGATAACTTTTGTTTTTATTATTTCTGATTCGTGTTTATTTTCAAGCTGTTCTTTCAACTTATTTTCCAAACGTTCTTGTTGTTTTTCAAGATTCTCAGTATAGTTCTTTGCTTCATCATAAAACGTTTTGATTAAAGCTACACCATATTTTTCTATAAAAGCCATACCTTTTATTTCATGAGCATACCAAAGAGCATTACCCATCCAGCGATATTCGTACCCGAAGTTCTTTTTATAGTTGGCAATCTGACCAAGAATCAATCCTGTTGGAGCATCAAGTTCATATTGTTCACAAATGTAGTCTATCAATTTTTGATAGTCATTTTCAAGTTCCTTTTCTCGTTGCAGTCTACGTTCAGTTACTTCCTGCAATTTGATTTCATAATCGGATTTCGCAGTCTCTATACAGGAAGAACAATACTTTTTACCATGAAACAATGTCATCGTTTCTGTTGGGAATTTCTCACCACACAATTTACAAAGTGATTTCCCCATTATGATTTTCCTCCTATTTATTTTGTTTCTCCTAAATTGATATAAAAATAGGAGTAGGGTTTGACCCCACCCCTATCATTTACGGTTATTTGTGTGGACATGATTTTATATTTTAGGATAGATTGTACTTCTGAATGAGTTCTTCAAGTCTTACAAGAACAACCTTTGCTACATCACACTGCTGTGAATTAAGATCGTCAATCATTATGGGTGAATCATCTTTATTCACACCAATTTCAGTTCTAAGAATATGAAGAACTTCGTCAAGATGATTATTTTCTGTAAGAATAAAAGCATAATCGTTAGCCTTTTTCTTTATATCATCAAAAGAATCTTCTTCAACAATTTCCTCTATTAACGCAGTTTCTGTTATTTCTTCTTTGCCGTATCTACTATCAAAGAACTTTTCAAGATTGGACTTCAATTCTGACACATACATCTTTTCAGGCAATCCAAACTTATCTTTGAGATCAGGGTATGTGTTCGACTTCTTGAAAGTAATGTATCTATCGCTTGTGATTGGGTCTTTAGCCTTATTATCAAGTGTTACACAACCTACGAGAAACGCATCGTGATACATCTGTTGAGTCGTTGCTTCATCAAGTTTCGTTTTATAAATCACCTGATTTGTACTAAAATCGGTAGTCTTATAAAGCTGCGCTGTAAAATGTACTGGATAACCAAGATTGCGAATGTCGTTCACGATTCCATTTGCAGATCGAAGATACTTCTTACCTCTTGCAAATCCAATGTCCTCGATAATGTCAACTTCCTTTTTACTCTGAATAAGTGACTTGTTCATAGCTTCAAATTTATCGGCAGTATCAATAACAACACAACTAAACTTTTTCTTGGCGGCAGGATTCTTTAACTGATTATAAACCTGTCTAAGTTCTGCTACATCATGTACCCTTGCGGCAATAATATTCGGAACTATCATAGTAGCATCTTCAAGAGCTATAAAGAATGGCACTTTGCCCTCTGGTGCTACACTTGTAAGAAATCTATTTATACTATCAGTTTTTCCATCTCCTGTTTCACCAAGAAAGATAACAGGATAACTACTAAAATCGTGAGAAACCTTATTAGGCTGAATATCAAGAATATTTATCATTCGTTGTCACCAACCTTTCTTACTTAGCAAATGGATTCTTGTTTGCCTTTGCAAAAGGATTACCAGAAACCTTCGGCTTTTCAGAAGTGTTATTAGAAGAACCATTTTTACGATTATTTTTCACATCGTCAAGATGAATCTTTCTCTTCTTGATAAGAGCTTCAACAATTTCATCTGTAAGGTCTACATCGTAAATACTCTTAGGTTCATCGGCAGCTTCGATAAGATACTTTCTATCATATGTTGTAAACTCTTTGACATGATCCTTACCAAGAGCCATCTTCTCGACTACCTTTTCAGTTTTAGTTGTGTTTATTAACCTTCCGACAAACTTAGTATAGCAACCTTCATAATATCCTATCTGAGCAAAGCCTTCCACAAGATCGCTCGGAAGTGTCAGTTTAATAGGAATAAGACTGTCTACTTCTAATTCAGCATCTTTGTTCCACTTTCCATTTGCGGAAGTCTGTCTAATATTATTAAATGTAATAATCTTGTTTCCGGTAGGAGTATCATTCTTCGTTTCATCTTTAATGCTCTCAATGATTCCTGCAACATTAAATTCTGCTTTCATAAGAGTAGAATCAATATCCTTTTCAGGAACTACATTGATAAATCTCGCCCAGATCGCATTAGAAGTAACCACATCAGTCTTTCCTTCGGGAACATAATCATTAGCTGTAAACGAACCATCTGTTATTCTCACAACGGTAGGTCTTTCGTCACTGTCTGCAACATCAGCAATAGTTTTAGCTGTTTCAATAAATTCAGCATAGGATTTATATAGCTTGTTTTCCTCAGAAGTATAATTCTTATTTGCATCCTTCTTGTACTTGTCCGCAAAAAATCTAATCTCATGCTCTGATTCATCATCTGTTCTAAGTACAATCGATCCACCTATGTATTCAGAGCCATCATCTCTTGTCTTTTCTTCAAGGTTATTAGCAACAAGAACTCCTGCGATATAAACATTATTTTCAATTTTCTTCATATAATCAAAATCCCTCACTCTTATTATTTTCATTTTAAATCATCTTTAAATTCAAATTTACAAATAATCATTCATCTTACATATTCTTTATTATACCACAATCATATTTATCGTCACCTAAACTCTCTCCCAAAATAAAATATCTATATTATTAGCTAAAAGCATTTGATACAGACCATAATACTTTAGCCAGTGTAGCCATAAACGCTCGTCTTTCCGAGCTGTCAATATGATTTGTCAATCTTCCACACACTCATTCGGACGCTCACATATTTTGCGCTGTGTCATAAGCATCGCCTTTCTTGTGCCGATTTACCTTTTAGGTAGCGAAGTAACGTATTATCGGGAACGTTAAATGCCCCCTATGAGACTTGAACTCATACTTTACAGATTTTGAATCTGTTTCCTCTGCCGTTTGGGATAAGGGAGCAAATGCTATCGGCAATCCTCAACGATAGCTTTGTATAATGACATTCCGCAAAATATCTTCTACATTTTTACGCAAAACTCCCGTTGCGGAAGGAGCCGTAGGAGGAATCTCATTGTTCAAATGGACTGTCACACTACCAATTTGTGTCAAAGGGAATCGAACCAACAGTTGATCCACTTGCTTTCAAGCTGATGCTATCACTTATCAAGTTTAACGACATTGACAAGTCGGCTGGTGTTGGCAATAGGATTTGAACCTATAAATCTCTTGTACTTCGAGAACAGTGTTTACACTGCGCCTATGACATTTGGCTATACCAACATTTTAATGCGCCTAATGGGACTCGAACCCATGCTCCCTTGATTAAAAGTCAAGTGCTTTACCAACTAAGCTATAAGCGCATAATCACTAACCACACAACAGCTTTGTGGACAACTAAACGATAACAAAACCAACTCGCAAAACCAATCTCAAAGATTTTCCTAAACTGTAATCTGTAAACTGTAACATTTCAACTTTAACTTCGGCAGCTCTTACAGGATATGAATTACACATAATCATAATAAAAGCCTATAAACTTTCAGCTTTGTAGCTTTAATTCTTAATCGTTAAGTGTTAAACTTTACAGAATCTAATCTAAATAATTTTGCACCCAATGGTGGGACTTTAACCCACATACTCATATTTATCAGATATGCGCCTGTTACAATTCGGCTACATTGGAAGTAATCTTAATAATTCCTTTTCATTAAGAACTATTATTATAGCATTATACTTACCCTGTATAATAAGGTGGTTTTAATTTATAGTTTTCGTTGTGCAGTTAGTAAATAGAAATATGAAATTAGCTCATTATCTCATCAATACTCTACTGTAATCTTTGTCAGAGCATTACTTATACTAAGAGTAGCATCAACCTTGCTCATAAATGTATCGGTTTCAGTAGAAAGGGATTCGATGATCTTTTCGCAACCAATGGGGTCAATGAGGTCAAGGGAATTATCCTCTATGAACTTCGCCTTTGCACTCTCGATTACATCCTTATTAACTGACTCCTTGTTAGCGTAAGCTCTTTCAACATATGATATTGCCTTATCAGAGATGGTGTCATTTATAGCGTGAATATTTCTGGTAGCTATATTGTAATCAGCAGATACTTTATTGAGAAGCATTTCCTTGAACTCTATGCCACTACGCTTGTATTCAATAGCTTCTGCTACGGTCATTGAAACATCGCCTATTGTTACAACAGTTGTTGCATTTGAATTGGTTACAGCTTTCTTGATAGCTGTTCTACGTTTAATTAGATCAGTTATCTTCGCATACTTAGCCTGAATAGTGGTCTTATAATCGTTAATTGCAATACCGTTTATCTTGGTGTTACAACGCTGGTTAAAATCAGCAAACTTGGCTTCTGAGATTTCCTTCTTAATTCTCTTGTCGAGAACTTTCAGCTCAGACAGTGCTTCGTGAATCGTCATAGTTTCAGTTGTCATAAATTATTTCTCCTTGTCAAATAAAATTTAAGTTTTATATGCCTATCATACACAATATATAGTATATGCTTCAATTTACATATCTATATATTGTATATAATCAAATCGAAAATGTCGGAGTCGAACCGCTATTCAGCATCCCAAACGCTGTGTGTTACCGTTACACTACATTCTCGGTGAACAAAACTCAATCTCAAACCTTTACGAATAAATTTAGATCAGTTATTTCTATTTTTATTCTGCCTTATCTGTGTGTACATCACAAACCGCCAGTCTGAGATTGAGCGTAGGTTTTCGGGGCGGGTTGTCCTACAACCCTACATCATCGAAGAAAACCACTTGTGAACAAAACAGTCACGACCTTTCTTTTATATGATTGTGAATTATTTTCTTTTGTCTCAGCAGTATCTTTTGACTGTCCTACTACTGTTCGCAACAGCAAAAGACTTACCGAGACAAAAATTATAGGAGGTACACGATGAACAGAAAGCAGATCATCGTAAATTGGAGAAAAGCTGGGAAGGTGGGATTTGAACCCACGACAGATAAATCATGCAGAGGTCAAAGCTCTGTGTGTTAAAACCACTTCACCACTTCCCAATGAGTGAACCTGATTAACCAATCACAGGCTTAGGTGTGCTGTCAAATCATATTGACTTATCACTCACGTCTATTGCACACATAGACTAACCTATATTAGTGGCGGCTACCACTCATCAGAACGCATTAACCGAAGTCACTCTCGATCTTAGAGCTGTTGTTCTTTTGAATACTCCCACCGAGACTCGAACTCGGACTTTACGCATTTTAAGTGCGCTCTCTCTGCCTATTGGAGTACGGGAGCAAATGCTGAGTATTGTTTTACATCGCACTCAGCACACGATGTTGAAAGGAGTATCATCGTATAGGTCAAAATTCGGTTTTTTGTAAAGTTTCAACAGTCACTCACGCTGTAAGTAGCCAAAAAATAAAGGTTTTATCAAATATTTATCCTGTCCTCTTTACATATATTATTATATCACAACTCATTCTGTATGTCAAGTACTTTTCAACAGTCACTGACGATTTTATATGATTGTACAAAAAGCACCTATTTTAGCAGGCGCTTTTTGTGAACATCATACAAATATTGAAGATATAACTTGTGACAAGATATAACCTGTAACAAAGCGAAAAACGTTAATTATTGTTCTGATCGTTCTGAGCGTTCATAGCGTTAATCTTCTGCTCTTTCCACAATTGATACCTTTCTTCATTTACAATTGTAAAATGGCTTATGGTTGCAGTGACTATCTCTTTGTAACTGATCGTAGAGTTTGTTTTGCTATTGTTTATATCCTCTGTTGCAAACACTCTAAAAAATTCCCCAGCTTGTATTATATTTGAAGAATTAAGTTTTATATTTGCTAATTTGTTAAGCATTCTTTTTATCGTTTTAACATTCATTTTTTTTAGAATGTAATATTGGTCATTATAAGACTTGACCGTTCCTTTTTTCTGATTGTTAGCCCTTACATAAGTTGTTGCAGTTGCCAAGAGCATTATTTTATCTTTTATCAGTTGATTGTCTATCTTTACACCATTCGGCAATATAAATGTGTTCGTTATGTTCTTCGCAAAAATATTCGTTGCCTGCTCATCGCTGCAACCGTAGTAGAGAAGATAGCCATATACTTCGGCAATCAAAAAATAGCTGGAATAATCGAAATCTCTCTTCTTACCATATGCGGCAATAGCTTTTTTAAATTCATTATATAATTCATTAGGATCAAACACGTAATTACTCTTACCCGAATCAATGACTGCCTTTTTTATATCGTTTTCGTTCAATAAATTGTATTGAGGTCTTTTACAAAAAACTCTAAATTCGTTTATGAGTTTTCGGTCTTTACTATAGCATTCATAACTCACACGGTTTTCTTGAATGAATACCTCGTTAATCTCTTGCTCGTTGAAGTCCAACAAGCTACGTTTCTTATCTTTTTCGTATCCTGCAAAGATGTTGAATAATGCTTCTGCTCGTTTTTTTCGATGATCCTTTGTCAAATAGTTATTGATAAAATCTTCTTTCAACTCTTTATCATAAATTATTTTCATTTTTAAAAGCCTACCTTTCATGTTAAAATGTCGGCAATAATTCTTACACAATTATATAAGTATATACTTATAGTCTTGTTTATAATTATATACCAAAATAAGTAACAGTTTATAGATAGACTTTTATATAATGAAAAAGTATGTTTTAAATGCTTGTTAATTGTGTTATAATTCAGCAAATTCCGACCTGAACTAATATTTTTTCATTGACAACATTCATTATTTCCGTAGGCAACGCACCAATGCAATTACGAAGTCTGCTTTTGTCAACGGTACGCATCTGTTCGACCACAAGGGTGGAATCTTTGGTTAATCCACCAGTTCCTTTCATTAAGGAAACGTGTGTAGGTATTGACTTCTTATGTGCAGAGGTTATAGGAACTACAAGCACTGTATTACTGTAATAATTTCCTTTATCATTTTGAACAATGAGGACAGGTCTAATTCCCTGCTGCTCAGAACCACACCCCTGACCTAAGTCAGCGATATACACCTGTCCTCGCTTAACTCGTTCACAATCCGCAAAGGATAAACTCGTTCTGTTCATAGCGTTTGTTGAAATTGTAGTGTTAGTCATAACAATTTTCCTTTCTGTTTAGGAGATTGCAAAATTGAACGCTTAACTACAATCCCCTATGGTTGTCTGTTTGTTGTCTAATCTATCTAAAGTGTGAACTATAAGTTTTTCAGCTTCCTGCAACGTTTCTAAATACTTGTCCTTGTATCTATGTATAACGTTTTTGTTTTCCTCGCTAAGTTCATCAATTTCCCCAAACCCGAGAATGTACTCCCCTGTTCTGCTGTCCAATAACCCTATATCAATTCCTCCAACAAACGGATGTCTAAGTCCATCTGTAAAATCTTCATTCACAATGAACGCCAACACATCATGAACGTTCTTATCTTCAAGTCTTTCCTTTGCATGAGGTGATCTATACCAACCAGATTCTTTCATATTCTGTATTATATACTTCAATATCGGGTAATGTTCATATTCGTGAGTGTCAACACCGATGATTACTCGTCCATCTGGCAGTCTAAAAGTATATTCCTTATTTATAGAATCAACCAGTTCATTTGGTATATCTTTTCCTATCTTTTTGTACTTTCCATTATGGTAAGTAATGTAAACCGTTGCTAAAAGTACCTGATCGTTATATATTTCAAGAGTTTTGCTTGAATCTGTTTTGCTTGTAACCTTATATGAGAAGTCACCAAAGTATATTATTGTTCCGACTATATCAGGGAGAAAAACCGATGAATAATCACCTTTGTAAAAAACCATGTGTCCGATTCCACCCATCGAAACAGCACTGTAAGATGAATTATAATCATTCCCAATTGTGCCATTTGTACCGTTTGTTTCTACGATAGTTCCATCAGGCAGTTTAAAAATTGCGCTGTATGAATTATCAAACTCCCTGATAAAAGCCTTGTGAATCGTTTTAAGTTTCATTATTTATCAATCCTTTCGTTTCTGTATGTTTTGAAATTCATCTTTTATGATGATATTATACACCCGTGCGAACTCATTGTCAAGCAAAGTTCACATCATTTCTGCGTTCTGTACTAAATGATGTTCACTTTTTTAGTCAAAACGCAGAAATTTTATGAAACTTTTTACCGTTTTAGTTACTTTATGGAAGAAATGTCAGGCAGTTTATTCTTGTTGCGATAATTGTAAACATCACAGATTGCCCTAACTACTCTATCTGTTTTGGTGAATGCGGCACTATCACTGTAAGAAGCCTTTACGATTTCAGCAACAGGCTTTTTGGAAAAGACTTTTACAAATTTATTTCTGTCAAACTTATCTCCGTAAAGATGGAAGAACTCACCCATACCACCAATGAACGTTGCGCTGATTGAATCCTTATCATCTTTCCAAGTTTCTTTCATGAGTTTAAGCATTACGTTTGTGTTCTCTGAGCCTATAAGGTCGTATACCTTTTCAAAAGTGCTGACACACAAGATTCTTCTTTTACTGGTTGTCTTATCATAGTTCTTGCTTGTTGCAAGTATATAGCCTGCATCTGCACAAACGTTAATCATGTCTTTTGCCTTGCTATCATATTCTTTACGAGAAGTCATGTGTTCTTCGGGTGTAAGTTTGGCACAGTTTTCATACTGCTCGTTGTAATAGGCAGCTTCATCATCATAAGTAAGACCTGTGAGAACTCTTGCTGTAACGATATAATCTTCTCCAAATAACATTCTTAAAACTGTAAGAGTATGCTGTCCATCAACCACATAATACTTACCGTTGCGCTTAGATACTACAATAGGCTTGACCTTATTCTTGTCGAACTTGCGAATGATTGACTTAATACGACTATCCTTTGTGTTCCTCTGATAAGGTGCGCTTAGAAGCATTTTTGCAGGCAGTTTTCTTATCTCCATGTCATCGCTCTTAGGGAAGTTGAGTTCTGTTGTCTCAGTTCCACTGTTGACATTAGATGTGGTGTCGTTCTTAATGGGTCTTGTCCCAGAGGGATCGAACTTTGCACTTACCTTAGTTCCTTTGATTACTGATTTCATTTGTAAATCCTCCTAAAATTTTAAAATTTTTATGTCACATCACAACTCGAAATAGTCAGTGATGTAATTGGCAAATTGTTTAATCTCGTCAAGAAGTTGACAAGCTATTTGTTTACTTTGTATGGTGATTTTTGGCTTACTTTCTTCTTCGATAGTATTACTTACCGAAAGTATAGCACTCCTGATATTGTCAATGGATAAACGAGCTAAGTCTATATCGTTTAAACTTCTGTCTCGTTCTTCGTCATGCAAATCATCAATATAATCTTGAAGTGTTTTTGCTTCCTGTGTAGGACTATCATTTTCATTTATTGTTGCACATCTTTGACTTATCCTATGGATTCTGCGATAGAACTCACCCTTACAGGAATACTGTTTACGTATTTCCTCACGTTCTTTATCAGTCCATGAGTCAATCTGATTTACGAATCCGTTGCGCCTTATCGTAGACACCGAAATGTTATCCAACAGAATGTATAAGCATTCCAAATCATCTATTCTGCCCTGTTCTTCCAGTTCCCACATTTTTCTACCCACTAAGATATAATCTTCGTAACATTTCGCACACAGCAAATTGTTACTATCGTCTTTCTTGATTGAAAATATATTTGGGAGATAAGGTAACAATTGCTTTCCTGTCAAATACATATCATGACCTTTTGGGTATGCTTTGCGGTAGCTTTCATAATACACATAAACAGCTTTGCAAAGTTCTTCCTTTGAACAGTCTCTATGATCGTAGTTCTTGATTATCTCTACTATAACTTCATCGTCATTTGAGCAATTGCACTTTGTAGCTTTGATTTTTCCAAAGCCCTTAGCACCATTGTTATGAAGCTGTGCAAACGCTCTTACAGTATCAATGCCAGCTATGACATTATTATTAGTGTCAACCACTATTGGAGTATAATCGTTTTTATCCTCAGTGAGAGCGTTTATAAGTTCCGAAATGTCACGTTCATTGTAGATACGCTCATAAATATCGGGTATCTGTATCTCGTCTATCGACAACTTCATGACGCTCATCTCCATTCTCTCCGTTAGTTTGCACATTATTATCATCTCCAACTGTGTCACTATCACTTACTACACTGTCATTGTCTGTTATATCATCAGTAACATTTGTCACATCAACGTCACTTATTATTTCAGTTTCGACTTCTTCTTCTTTGCTTTCGTTCTCGATCTCATTCAGGAAAGAATAATCACCATTCTCCCAATCAAAATCGTCACCCTTGATTTCTTCCACAAGATCACACATTTTGTCACCAACCACATTTATAAGAGTTTGACAAATGATGTTTACTCTCGCTTCAACTTTCGTTTTCTTAGTAGTACCTTCCTTACAACCTTTTTCAGTGTACTCTTTCTGATACGTTTTAGTAACCCACTTGTAAAGCCATTCCTCAAATTCTTCCTCACTAAATCTGCACTTAGCTACATTATGGAACAACAGCTTTCCACTTTGAATATTAAGGAATACTTTCATGCACATTACTAACGCTGGAATGTGGAGTTTTTTCAGATAAGATACACATTCTTCATCAGCAGGATAGTATTCATCGAGCTTGTTAAGTAACAGAGCAAGTTCATCAAGGTCTGAATCCTTGTAATTATCCTTATAATACTCAGCAAACTTTATTATATCAGGCGAACCATAAGACTTAGTTTCATAGTCAGTCAACAGCATTAAGCACTCCAAAGCTACACCAAGTTTAGCATCTGTTTTACTGTTTGCAATTGAAGGAGCGCACCTATCCCAGAAAGGCAGATTAAGAATCTTTTCATCAAACTTCGGAGCAATCTGAGTTCCGAGTGCCACTTTCGCTTTCTGCGTGGGCTTGAATGAAGTGCCACTGTTCAGACGAAGGAACTGTTCTTCAAGTTGTTCTTCATCATAATTAGTGATCTGAATTACTTCAAGAGTATAATGCAATATGAGAGTTTGTATTTTTTTATCAAGTTCGGAAAACTTTTTTCCTGCTACATCGTAAAATTCTCCTTTGTAATAAACAGGCTCAAAGGTCTTAGCCAATTTCCACTCATCATCAATGAATGAAAATATTGTACTTGTTCTCTGCTTACCATCAATGATTGTCCAAGTTCGGTCTGTGGGAGTGTCATTCACTATCACCCAGATTGAAGGTATAACAAAATTTCTAAGCATACTATCAATAAGAGCGTTCTTCTGCCCCCGATTCCACTGTCCACCATCACGTTGTAAAGCATAATCGTCATTCATTTCACCATCATTGTGCATATTATAAAGTGATTCGATTGAATTTCTCACCAGTACAGTCGCTTCCATTTTTATTATCTCCTTTCGGGATTTAGGTTTTTCATTGATATAATTATAGCACATCTGCTCATGGTTGTCAACAACCCTGAACATGATTGTTGTGAATAATTTGTAAATTTTAAGCATCAACCAATTAGCAACTTGACACAATCTGCATTATAAGATATAATATAATATAAAAGGAAGTGATTAAATGCCGCATGGTCAAATCTCATCTCATAAAACTCGCACAGGAATTACACTTACCAAAATTTTAAAATCCGAATTAGAATATCTTGCAAAACAAGATCATCGAAGTCTTAATAATTATATGGAAATGGTTCTCACCGATCACGTTGAGCAGCAACGTAAACTTGGTAAACTGCCAGAGAAGATTGAGCAGGAGAGTTCTGATAATAGTTCCAATAATGATAATTCTTGACAAAAGAGTTTTTTCGATTCTAATACAAATGTGAATAATTTGTAAATTTTCTGAAAAACTATTGAAAAGTGTTGACAAATTGCTGTTATTAGTGTATACTAATATTAGGAAGAATACACCTTCCGAGAACAACGGCGAGAATATTGTTCATGTGTATGTTTGGTCTCCGAGAGCAACGGGACTTGAATTTAGAATATTGCTCATGTTAGATGTTTAGTCTCCGCGAATGACGGGACTTGAATTTAGAATATCATTCATTATTGAAGCTCTATGATTTTCATAGGGCTTCATTCTATAATAAGGGGAAACGTATATGAAAATTATTTCTGTGACAGATGATCTGTTCGATTTACTAAATGACCAAGAATTATTACATAATAAAAATCGTAGACCTCATGTACTCATATTAAAATTAACGTATAAAGAAACAAAAATAAACTTTGCTGTACCATTCAGATCGAATATTCCACCAAATGCAAACAAATTATTTTATTTTTCAATGCCACCTCGTCCAAGTACCAAACCGAAATATCGTCATGGATTACACTATATAAAAGCGTTTCCCATAACAAGTGAATATTATACTAAGTGCAACATTGATGATAGTAAGTATTATGAAACTATTAGAAAAATAGCTAATTAAAAACTAACAGAAATAATACATGGTATGCAGCATTATTTAGAATTATATGAGCAAGGTTTACGAGAAAAATATTGTGTTGATATTGATAGCGCAATAAAAAAATTAAACATAACTCTTTTTAATAATGCTCAATACACAATACCCAATTCTGTTGCAGCTATTTCGGAAACTGATAATTCCAATAATTTAATATAATGAATTTTGTGAATAAATTGTAAATATTTTTTAAAAGTATTGACAACTGGTAGATTATAATGTATAATAAATATTAGAAAGAGGAAACTCTATCTGTTGTCGCACCACGATAAGCGACTAATAAATTGTCGTGCGCTAAATGTTTTGTCGCATCATAGTACGCGACTAATAAATTACTATGTGCTAATTTGAAGCCCTGTTCGCAGGGCTTTTCTTTTAGGTGAATAGTCATGTTTGCTGGAGAATTTTACTTTATTGATAAATCATACGCTGAAAAATACAGCAATGGAGAAATAATGATTAACCCAAAACGTCCTTATATGTTCGCTTTTGTTCAGAATGGATTGTTTTGGTTTATACCTATCACTTCCAAGGTCGAAAAGTTTGAAACCATTCGTAATCATAAAATTATAAAATATAAAAAGTGCGACACTATTGATTTTTCTTATGTGTTGGGGCATAAGAAAGCTATTCTAATTCAGAACATGGTTCCTATAAGATATGAATACATAAAAGAACAGTACACAGACGATCAAGACAATCCGATCAGACTACCTTTAAAAGACGAGCGCAGAATTATCAATAACGCCAAGAAAATTCTTGCACTTCATCGAAAAAATCCAGTTTATATTTATGGAAATGTGCTTGAAATAGAAAAAGATTTCAATACATTACCTATATAAATATGAACAAATTGTAAATATTTTCTAAAAATAGTTGACAAATCATATACTTTGGTGTATAATAAAAATGTAAGGAAATACCTTTACTATATCGCTGATGATGATGTGTGACGGTTCTGACACATCGGTAAAATAAAAATTGACCGAGCGTAGATGATGTGTGACGGTTCTGACACATCGGTAAAATAAAAATTGACCGAGCGATGAATTACTTTGAGTGAGGTTGACGTTTGTTGACCTCACTCTTTTATTAGGAATGATTCTATGAACTACAATTTTGACTATGAGGTTTACAAACTCTCTGCAAAATTCTACAATGATTATCCACACAACCAATACCCTGAAATATTGGAAAAGCCCACAAGAAGATACAACTGTATTTTAGTAGACATAAACACAGATTATTTTATTTGTCTGCCTTTTCGTTCTGACATGAGACACCAGAATGGTTATAGTTTTAAGAAGTCCAAAAGAAGTAAACACCATAGATCAGGAATTGATTATTCAAAAATGGTCATAATCAAAGATACAAAGTATCTTGAAAAAGGTGCAATCGTTGATACCGATGAATATAAGGAAATGGTTCTAAATATCAATACCATTGTTAATGATTCCGTTGAGTATTTATTGAAATACATCAATCATAAAAAGGGAATTTCTGTACTACATGAAAGACAATACCAGAGATTATATGGCTTATCTTCACTGCCTTATTTTGACTTAATCATAATTGAGCCTGATATAAACAGCTCATATAAAATAAATGATAAAAGCAGTTCGACAAACAATAATAATGTTTCTCCATACGCTCTTGCTGTATCGGTAGAACAAAATCAAAGCACATCTTCAAAGTTTACATAACCTATTTTAAATAACTTATCGACATCTCCTAAATTCTAAACCTTTTTTTGAGAAAGAGTGTATCTTCGGGTATGCTCTTTCTCTGTTTATAAATATATCATGTTCAAAGATGATAGTCAATGCAAAATATTTTCCAATAAGTAAACCAAAAGCAGGAACCACAAAGCTCCTGCTTTTTATTATAGTTTATGTTTTTTATAGTTTAACGAGCCGTGAGCAAGAAGTCCCCCACCTCTAAGCGAAGCGTAGGTCGGGGTGGTTGACGATTATAATTGTTCAACTTTTTTAAAACCTTACGTAATTACAGCATTTTTTACATTTTCGCCCTATCCCTTTTTGATTATTCAGACACCCTCTTTCCGCGTAAGTCGGAAAGGCGAGGGTTGGTAAGGGAAACGCCTTCCCCTTACAGTGTCACAACATTTGCTAATTTATTTTTTCTCTCACTATTTCCATTCCAAACAGCAATAGCGCCGAGTATTGTAGACCTTGCTTCACTGTTCTTAGCTACTGTTTGCTGACAATTTTGACAGCGTATTATGTAGAGATTTTTATTATCTCCTACGGTTTCTAATTTTCCTTTGCCACCACAAAAAGGACAGGATTTTATATTATAGTATACCATGTTTGCCATTTAATCACTCCAAGTTCTCTGAATCTTTCTGTACATTATCTTTCTGCATATTTAGCTTTAACGCTTCTTCCAACGTATCATCTTCCATATAAAAGCAATCGTACTTACCTGTGAGATTAAAGATCAACTGACCAAGCCTCCAATCGGGAACCTGTTTCCATACATCTCTAAGCAGATCGCAAATTACGTCTATTCTATTCGGATCACGCATTAGTATCATCTCCTAAGTTATCTTCCAGTAAATCATCAATCATATCAACTACAATACTATAAGCATGAGCCTTGCCTTGTAAATATCTATCACTACAACCACTACGTTCAAAACTCTCCCATTTATCATTAGATAATTTTTGCAATGTATCACGCAGCTTGTAGATTTCTTTAGTAGGAACAACACATAACTTTGCAGGCGCATCATTGTAGACAGGTGTACCTTTAAGAATACAAGTAGAATGAAAACTTTCAGTCTTTTCAAAAACCTCTGATAACATTTCAAGTAGTTCAATTTCATAGTTACCACTTATGGAATCCTCTGAATAAACCTGAGATATAACATCGGCAGTAATACGCCCTATACTATCTTTAAACTTATCTTGATTGAAATGCTCCTCAAAGTCCTTCGGTATATCAATCATTATTTTCATTATTCTTCACTCCTTACAATCCTCACAATGAAAATCTCGTTTCATTCTCTCATCTACTCAAATAAATTCTCCCTGTTCAATAAGTATCTTATCCACAGAATTAAGTAGAAAGTCACTCCAGAATCCCCACACCCAATCAATTTTATAAAAACGATAGTCCCTTAAAACGTTGACTGTCTCACAGAATAATCTACGCTGAGTATCTTCGTCATTAACTTTGACTGAGCAACAATAATCCATATCATCATCGTCTATCAATTGTAGTGTAACTCGTTTATTCCCCTTGTATTTATAAGCTTTTACTACCCCATAAAGTCTGCCGCAACAAATCCGTTCACCCGCACCAACTGTATCAAGTGTCATTGGCTGATCGTACACGAGCATACTGCGGTCAGAATAATAACGATATTCTCCATGGAATGGAGTAAGGCTCATGAAACACATCTCCTTTCATTCATTTATCTCAATAATGTTTCTATACCAAGACAGGAAAGGAACTCGCCAACCATTCACTGTCACAGTATAAGTCTCGCCAACTTTCAAACTGCCGTAATCATCCGACGAATTAAATCGCCCAAGAAGAAATTCGTCTGTGATTTCAAAAGTCTCATTGTCAGTGTATATGATGTACTTGTCGGATTTGTTATAGCGTTTGATCGCTTTATCTGTTACTGTAATAGTCACTGTTTCTTTTGTGCCATACACGCTATAAATACCAAGCCCAATAAACGAAATGATCGGTATACAAATCGCTATGATTATCAAAACTTTGTGTATAGTTGTTTTTATTTTCCTTGCTTTTTTGCTCATATATGCTCTCCTTTATATTTTTGATATACTATCTCTCCTGTTTGTTGTTTTTTCGATCACCAAACTCACAACTCATTTTTTGCCTTTAAACATACGCTTATATTGGTCTTATATTCTTTTTCGTCAAAACTAATAGTTATCCACTTCACCAAATCTTTATCATCAAAAGAAAGTTTATTAAGACTGTCATGAAGCCTTACATAAAGAACGTCCCAAGATTCTCCCGGTTTAACATCACTCTCAGCAACCAAGTCGTGATTCCATCTATTCATCTCACCCCGTCTAATCACAGACAAATGAACAGTTCCAAATTTACTTATGGAGTCACCTATTCTATTAAACACTTTGATAAATGTATTATCCATTACTTATTTCCTCCAAATCATACAACGCCTGTCCGCAATGATGGCAATAGTTTGTATTTATTACGTCCCAGAGTCCTACATGGCACTTAGGACAACTCCTAATTATCTGAGCGTGATTATCAATATCTGCTAACATCGGCAACCCTATATCCCTTTTAGCCAACTCTTTTACATACTTCAAATCTTCTAAGAAGTCATCATAAACTGTACACTGATGAAAGGTGTTCAGTTTCTTCGACATTTCTTCCATATGATCTAAAATAGTTAGTTGACGTTCGGGTGTTAGCCTATTCATCATTTTCCTCCTGTATATTATAATTATTTATTTCTATATACTCCAATTCATCCCAGCCCTTAGCATAAAACCAGTTAGTCCAAAGAGACTTACTATAGTGTTTCTTTTTTCTTATGGTTGCATTGTATGTTACTATATCTTTATATAGCTGATTTTGCACTGTAATATCCTTGTTTTCTTTAAGTAACATAATATAGACATTACGACAGTCTCTTGCTTCTTCAACTTCAAATTTACCGCCAGCATTTGCGTGTAGAATTAACACCGAACAAGTAGCGATTATTATAAAGGATATTATCCCAGAAATAATAGATAAAGTCTCAAAAAAATCACTCGTTACAATTCTTTTCTTATCATTCAACTCGTTGTTATAACATATTTTGGCTATGTTATAAAATACAACAGCCAGAATAAAAAGTGTTACTCCTATAATACACCAAATCATATCTTTTCCTCCAATTCTTCATTAAGAATATCGCAAACTTTCTGTGCTATTTCTCCCGTAGGAAAATATACTTCACAAATACGATCGCCACATAACGTGCCGTTATAACAATATTGCTTGCTCTTTGAATTAAAGTATACAGAATGTTTCCATGTACTTTCATTATTCCAGTCAGGCACATACTCAGGACAATATATATCATGAAGTCGTTCGAGCTTCAATAAAAAGTTAATTTTATCGGCTATTTCTTCGGCACGTTGCACAGTTTTAAAGTAATTATTATATCTAAAATTGGTCATATCATCATAGTAATTCTCTCCGTGTTCCATCCTTTTACAAACAGAGGCTCCACCAATAAACGCATTATCAAATTGTATTGACCAATACGGTTCAAATCTACTCCCTCTCTCAAACTTCGGTTCACTTTCTCTCCGCTGATCCGCAAGCCTGTCTCGTTCTTCTTCCGCTGTTTTTAATGCAGCTTCCATACTCTTGATTGCTTCGCTACCAGTCTTTACAAGTTCTGTAAGCTGGGAGATTCTTTCTTCGAGCTGCTTAATATCGTTCATTTTTATTCTCCTTTATATCTTAGTCCTTGCTATTCCCATAGCTATCGAATTAGCTATCTTCCCAAAGTTGTCAATCTGCTTTACTATTTCGGGTTCTTCTTTTATACAGTCAGCATAAACCTCACGAGGAAGATTCTTTGCAACAATACCCATTTCTTTTGCGCCCCAGTTTTCGGGTAATATTCCCTCATCAACCAATTTTAAAAGTATCTTGTTTACACGAGCCTCAGTTACAATAGTTTCAGCAAGTGCTTTGTCTGCTTCGAGTTTAGCGAGAACGTCTGCGTCAGTCTGCTTAATTTTATTATGCTTGTGTGCCTTCGTTTCTACAAACTGCTCGCCAACTATTTTCAGATAAAACGGCTGACGACCATTAGAATCGTTAAGACGAGTTTGATTCTTGACAACGATTCCTTCCCCATATTCGCCGCCGAGTTCAGTCTTTCCAACAAAACTTATGCAATGTTCCCACGACTGAAACTCCCCCGTATAGAAGATCGGAACATAAGTTAAATCAAGTTTTGTTGCTATCTCAATGGCTTTTTCCTGCGGCAAATATTCACCCCTGTCTAAATCATAAAGATCGTAAGCGTAGAAGTTACCGTATTTATCATCGGGATATGGAACAGCATGAGATACTAACCATTCTCCGAACAGGCAAAGATTGTCTCCGAGAATGTCTCTGACCTTATTTATATCAAGCCCTTGTGTAAACTCGAAGAATCCTCTGAGAGTATTCGTTGGGGTTAGAATCTGTTTTCTGCTTTGTGCAACAATGGAATCAGTCTCCCCGTCATAACGAATGGCTGCATTTGCACCATCAATTTTTTCTTCGATATAGATTAAGTCTCCCTTCTGAAAACAAGACGAATTGTTTTCCTTTATTCTTTCAATATCCATAAATTTCTTGTGATACATATTTATTTCTCCTTTATCTTACATAGCAAATCCACAATACAATTATTTGTATGATGTGTACTATCTGATCTTGGCACAAGTTTATGATTAGTTTATTTGCTTTAGCATTATCAACTACTGCGTGAATAATCCAATTCGACACAAACAGAATTGCGAATAAGTATATGTTCATGTCGGAATGATGCGCCCAAAACAAAGGAACATGAATCATAAATGTCCACGAAAATGCGTGTTCGATCAGAGCCATGATGTAATCATGCTTGTACAATTCTTTAGGCGCATTATCTGCCCACCACTGCTTTTGCTTCATCTGTGCCAGTATACCTTGCAAATAATAATCGTCTACTATATGCAAGAATATCATTGACAATAGCAGAATTATATTGCTCATTTGTTATTCCTCCTCAAATTTTATCCTACTTTCAATATAACTCCTATCCTGTGTAAAAATAGGAATCTCGTTGTCAATTATCCAACCGTCATCAGTTTTAACACAACATGATCCACGCTTAAATTTGGGCGGTACGTCATTCCAATTTATTCCCTTTTCAAGCATGAGCATATCCTGAATCTGACTACAATTCTTTCCTTCAAGCTGTCTCTGGGAAAAATGTTTCTGACCCAATCCTTGAACAGAATTTCTTATAGCATCTTGCTGTCTCCATATTAAGCAATTGCATACTTCTTCTTTAGGAATATTAAATACACGAGAATCGAAAGTGGCTTGATTTATTTTTGTAGACACATACTTTTTATATCTTTCATAATCGTCTTGACGTTCCGGCAAAACTTCATCACCAATATTGTCAGCTTTAGGATCGTAGCAACAATCAAACATGGCGTCCTGTGTAATTCCAGCGAATATTCGATTGAATGCCAATGTTGCAAGACTTGCCGATACACTACACATTTTTTGAATATTGTCATCGAACCATGCTGATGTAGTTATCTTCTTGTAATCACACAACACAAGTGTTATTTCGTCGGACTGAGTATATCCAAGTACGCAGTTCTGAATGTTTTCGCAAAGATACTTCATTGTGTTCTGCATACTCTTACAAAGTATTTCATCATACGGCTTATCCATTCCTCGTGTAAAGGTGTGGAAATGACAGCCATCCAGTCTGATGATTACAGGAGTCCTGCGTGTTAAATGTGTGCGAGTCACGTTCTCGTAAGTTTTCATTCGGTCGCCGAGACTATCTCTTTTATTATTTTTTGCCATAAAATTCCTCCAATTAACAATTAGCTATAATTTTTCATTAACGTAGCAGGGTCAAGGCTCATTGCCATATCCTGCCAAGCATCTACTGAATATGAATGTTCTGTCTGCTCTCTTGTTGAATTGCTATTATAAGACACCGTTTTTCCACGTTTGTCACGCTTATTAAACCTATCTGCCAATGCTCTGCTATCCTGAGTCATTGCTGCATTATACAAACTTGTTATAAGATAAGACTTCATCGACCTTATCGTTGTTGCAGAACTGTTCATACATTCACACACATATTTCAAATCACTCTCCTTTAATTTTTCAAACTGTTTAGCTACAGTACTTGTAAGCATACTCTTCCCCGAAACTCTCGTCCACTTGTACTTCTGTGAAGTAACTTCTGCGATTATTGCTTTCATTTCTTTCATCAAATCTTCGTCATAATCATTCTCATACTGAGTAAGATTAAGATTAGATTCTGATAGATTAGATGATAGATTATAAGAGATATAACTATTATTTTTATTATCTTTATCTATCTTATCTATATCAGTTATATTATTATTATTATTAAATCTATTATCGGTTATAGTTTCAGTTATATCTTCTATATCTTCCGTAATTTCAGGGGTTTCAGCCACATCATGATAATCAACACATGGATAATCATAACATGGGTAATCACTAACGCAATTCTGCACTATCGGAGAATCCATATTTGACTCAGCCATATCACGCTCATCATAACGTGGTTCATTAGTATCAAGCTGTTCAACATCATGTTCAACTTCAATGCGATAAACGCAATTAGAAAGAACTCCGTTCGCCTTGCGAACCTTTTCACGAACAAGATAATTATTATTTTCCAGTTCTTTCAGCGAACTATTGACCTTATACTGTCCCGTTGTTGCCAACTCAGTAAGGCTTTTAACGCTTGCGTTCATTTCCATGAACAACAGTTCCAACATTACACCTTTTGCGCTGTAACTGATAGTGCTATCATTTGCGATTGTCTGCAATATGCGTTCTCTATTTTTGTAAATAATATTAGACATAACCGATACTCCCTTTCTGTTTATGAACTGTCTAAGATTTCCGACAGTCTACATTGTATTGTCGATTGTCCTGTCACTGGGTCGATCAGACGAGCAGAATAACACAATTGATTATTCCGCTCACCTACAATTATTTCTGAAAGTGTAAACCATGAATCAACATAAAGTCTGGGACTTACAAACCTGACTTTTCTTCCGATAAGTTTAACTGCCTTTTCTACTGTCATAGTAAACCTCTTTCAGAAAAATCTAGTCTGCGTTCCTGTCTCGTAAATTAGTTCTTTGTCAGCTTCAATAACTAATTCAACAGCATCTTTTCCGAGATTCATTTGAGAAATGACTTTCGAGAAAATCTCCTGTTGATCTCTCATGTAATGCGTTTGAGTTAGTTTAAGACTGCTGTGCTGAAAATAACTGGATAACAGCATAGAACTAAAATATTCATCCGCAACGTCAGCAAGAGATTTGTCATGTTTTAAAACCTGTCTGAACCAATAAGAAAAGGTCTGTCTTATAGTATAAGATGAATAATGACCTTTAATATTAGCAGTTTCGGCGCAAGCCTTTAAGTGTCTGCTAATGCTATCCGTGTCAATAGGTTTGCGGAGTTTAATAAATCCATCCGTGTCATTTAAAATAACATTTTTATCACAAACGATAGAACCTTTTTCTGAGTAAGCAAACATAAGCCCTTTTTTCTTGTGAGCGTTATCCTGATGCCACAGCCTATCATTTTCCTTTTCAAGAAAAACAAAACTGTTCCTGCGGTTTTTTCCATTGACGAATACAAAATCGTCATCAGAAAATAAAGTACCCGCCGTTTTCTTACGTTTCTTGTACCAAGACAGTGTAGATTTGACAGTCTCGTTTAGATTAACCATTGTCGTTTTACCCGTCTTGTGTTCAGGCATAGCAAATACTGACATTAAACTGCCGTCAGCGTTCTCTATCAACTTCCAACGCCAAGCAAGTATATCCACTGGACGATAACCTGTATTGATTCCGACTATAAAGAAAGCCAAAGTATCAATGTCATTATTGTTATACAGTTCCAAAACCATATCATTTATATCCGATTCATCTTTCAAAGCATCTGCCGAATGAAGTTCCTTTGAATACTCTTCTTCCGATACTATATTGATAGACAGTCTATCTTTTTTTGGCTTATCTTCTCTTCGTGTCATCTCAATAAGAGAACTCAATTCAATATTTTTTGCTGTACTGTTCATTGTCATTCCTCCTAAAAATTACAAAAATTACAACAATGCCAAAACGATCATCATTGTTACCATAACACCTAAGAAAAGTATACCCTCAAAGGTACGAAAAATGTCTGAGTATGTAATATCACCCTTTACATTAGCATCGAAAATATCTTCCAGTGTATCGCTGGTGGTTCTGATGTCAGTTAGTTCAAGGTCATACGCATCAATGATTGTATCTTCACTGTCAACATCGACTTTCAAAATATCTCCTTCTCGTTCCGCAAACAAGTAGGTCTGCTCATTAAGTCTGAAAGAGATTTCTTCATTTTCCTGCAATTTCAAAATCGAAGTTATGCAGAAAAATTTATTATCCAAAGTTGCATCAAACATATTATCACCACGCTTTCAACAAAGGTTTATATTACATCACGTTTTTAACAGTCGTTCACGCTTTTATACTATTATTATACATCAAAGTGCCGTCAAAGTCAATAGGCTATCAACAGTTATTCACGATTTAACACATTATTTACAATTGACTATAATTATGTAAAAACTCCCTCTCGGTTTATCCAAGAGGGAGTCTGAAAATATTTATTTGATTAAAACTAACTTTTATTCACCGTGTATGGTCTTGCTTGCCGTGTTCCATATTGACACAAAGCATTCACCTGTATATCCATTCTTCTCACATACATCTTTACAATGTACATATACTTCATGTCTCTTATTAAAGTCTGTTGGTTTCCCAGATGTTCTCCACATATTCTCTAGTGCGTTTTCGCAATACTTTATACAATCTCCTTTAGTCATTTTATCCATAGTAATCCTCCTTACAAATCACCTTGCGCCGAACTGTCCTGTACCATAATATGCAGTTCTTAACTTTTCAAAACTTACATCATAGAAAACCTCATGAATATAACCAAACTTCGGTTCATCAATATTTTCACGAATTTTCTCTACTCTAAACAAATGGGGATTCTTTGATATATCATCAAGGAACTCTTTTGCTTTGTTGCTGTCCTCAAAAACAACATATGTTGTCTCTGGATGTATAGGTCTACGCGATAATTCGATAACTGTAACTCTATTGTTTCCCATAATCATTCATCCTTTCAGGTTGTTAGTTTCCGATCTCTTCAACGGCGACTTCGTAGCCCCCGGTCAGCTGCTACTCGTTGTATTCTTCGTTGTACTATCTTTTCATAAGTTAATTCTCCTTTCAGTTATAACGGCATTGTTGCCACTTTCACATTTATTATACCACATTTTGCACAAAAAGTCAACATCAAATCCGTATGTTATTTAAGTCTTTCGATCAATTCATCAAGCAAAACCTTGTAAAAAGCTACGCTGACATAGCCTGCAAAGTACAAATGCAGTTCCTTTATCCATTCGCTCACCAAAGAATCCTCGTCCTCTGGAACGTTGTACCAATGTTTCTTCGCAAAATTCTGAAACTCGTCTATGTAAAACTTTATGAATCCCGACCAATCAGCCACAGCTTCGTAGTCGTTCTTCTTTCTTATCAGTCGAACTCTTTTCAGAATTTCGTCCTCGAATATATCCGAATTATCTCTGAACTCTCCGTAATAAGGAGCGCACACAGTTACACACTTGTCAAACTCATTGTCATATATATCAAAATCCGAGCCTTCACGTTTAATAAATTCATAAACTGTCATTGTTACTCCACCTTTCTTATAACGCTTACTACAACTTTATCCTGCTCCGATCTGCATTCCTGCCATAAATAAGACCTTATGCAGCTTGCAATATAACCTTTTGTAAATGTATCATTACTAAGCGAATAGGTTTTTATTCCACCACCGCCCATATAGCCGATAGCAAGAGCTTCACCGTCAAATATTTTTATTATCTGGATTCCAAACCAACCAGTAGGCTCAGACTCCAAATCTTCGTCAAATGTGAAGTAAACGCTATCCTCATTCTTAGTTTTGTCATCGTCAACAGCGTAAGTGTTCAGCACGATCTCAGCAAAATCTTCGATAGTTTCCACACTCAGCGTTTCCATTCCTTCTGCAACAGTTCTTGTTATTGTATTTGTCATCGCTCATTCCTCCATTCACTTTATAATAGTACAAATCTTAGTGGTTCTATATAGACCGTGTAATCGTCTATATTCACCAGCTTTGCTATACTCACTAAGTATTCTCACGTATTCGTCAAACACCTTTGCGAAATCACTATGCGTTTGGCTCTGTTTCATGTTTCCCTTGTCATCCTGATATTTCACATAGTATAATTTCATTATTGATTCCTCATTTCTTTCTGCGATAGACCTTGCCGCTACCGCTCGGCATAAGAAGTATTGCTATTGATGTTATTGGTTATGCGATCATATTCCTGAATTTTTCTTTATCTTCGGGGTTCATTATTATCGGAAGATTAAGACACTCATACTCTCCATTAGTCATCAGTATTGGTGTCAATTCACTGTTATAGCTAATAGAGATCTCATTCTTCCCGAAAACTTTCAGACTATCAAGAATAAAACTGATCTTATATGCACCTATCATCTCAGCATTTCCGTCAATTTTAGCCATGAGTTTATCAGAAGTCTTTATGTCACTGGCGAATACCGCCGTGTAAAGCTCTCCATTATGACTCCCTATGTACATAGGCACAGGAGATTTTGCATTGACGTAACCCTTGTATTCCTTTACAACCTCTGTCAACTCAGCGTTGTCAACCTTGATGACAGTTGCGAACGATTTAGGAATGTTATCTTTAATCGGATGAAAACTTCCCTCATAGTTGCGTACTCCGTATTCCGCAGTCACACCATAATCGGTTTTAGTAAAGACTGTCAGCTTATTATCTGTAGTTACAGCAACAGTTATTTTTCCAGACTTATCAAAAACGTTCTTAATGTTTTCAAGCTGCTGCTGAACAGTCATATTATAGTCAGACTGCTTTTCAAGAGTTCTCCACGACTTGCGGATAGCTCTATATCCGTCAATCGTTTCAATGTGTCCTGTTGTACCATTAAAATTAAAGCCTTGAAGAATAGGTCTTGCTTCAATGAATGACCTAAACGGAGCAACAGTCTTTATTCCGTCAAGAAGTTCCTCCGCATCGACTGTGAACACTGTTGTTCTATCTTTTTCAAGCTCACAAGTATAACTATCATAGTTAAAATCATTATCCGAAGGAGTAAAGCAAGCTAGTTCCATTGTTTTCTTACCGTCAGCAATCTTTATTTTCTTGTCATCGTCAGAATCATATGTAACAATAACGTTATTGCCTTTGATGTTTACTATTTTCTTAGCAGTGTTTTCGTTGATTGTAACCTCAAAAATTCCGTCACAGTCACACTTGCACTGACCTCTGTACATCTGATCTAAAGTGTTTCCGCATACATACAGAACGTTATCGCAAGCCTTTATCAGTATACTTTCTCCTATACCACTAGCAGACCTCTTGACTGTCACCGAAAGTGCAGCCTTTACCATTGTTCTAAAGTCGTTTCCATTTACCATTGCTAAAGTTTTCATTATGTAATTCCTCCGTTTTTTAAATAGTCATTTTGTTTTTTAGTACACAGCGGTCAAATCACCAACGTCAAGGAGATAATTCGCTCCCCTTGCGGCTTCTTCCATAAGTTCGTATTCTTCCTTGTCTGTCTCAGGATCAATGTCACAGTCGATGACCTCAACGTCCAGTCTTTCATCACTGGAATAAACGTCAGTGACAATACCGCCCTTGACAAACACAACTACCTTTGTTCTCATAAATAATCATTCCTTTCATTCATTATCTGTTTTTTCTGATCGCATCTTCGAGAAGGGCAAGCAAATAATACAGCCCTAAACCAACTATCCAAAGCATTCAATCACTCCCCTTTCATTGAGTATTTATTATGTAATGGACACCAATACAAGCTCATGCACTTGCGTAGGTGTTGTCTGCCGTATTGTAAAGCCCCGACAGTAAGGGTTTATGTGTTGTGGTATTCCGCTATTGTATGAACGTTCAAGGTTAGTTCTTTTTCTTAACATTGATTGTCATAGCATCTATGTCATCTATGTAAAACCGTTCAACTTTTGCCGTTTTCCATTCTTCGTGCAGACCATCATCAAGTGTCATGTAGTGAGAAGTCGTGTCTATTTCCACATTATTTCCCACATCATACAGCGTGAGATTTATTTCCTCTCCACCATACATTTCAAGAAACTCTTTAACCGTCATAAGATCACGCTCCAATTCTCACAGAAATATTTTAAATGTACCATCTTCTTTGTAAGTCTCTATCCATTCATTAACAATCTGTTTAGCCTGTTTACTTGACTCACAGATCATGACAACATTAGCACCTTCCCTTTTCCGCTTTTCGCAGTAAGGTATTAAGTTATCGCTTCCAGAAACTTGACCTACATACGCAGACCTGAAACCGTTCTTTTCTACATTGATCGCTAAGTAATAATTTTTCATACTGATTCCACCTTTCTAAAAGCCCAATACATTCTTATTAAGCGTTCTCTCCGCTTACTCAACTTACAATTGAAACGTTCCATACCATTCCGCATATCACGCTCACGCAGACAAACGAGCTTATTATAGGATTCCTTTGCGTTCATTGGTGTATGCGGCATATACAGACATTCACGTCCGAAGTCACTGTTATAGTATTTCATAAATCAACACTCCTTTCAAACACTATCCACGTACTTGACAAAAGCCCATCTGCGCTTTGTCTGTCTTACTTCATAACCGTTATCCTTATTCCATACCTTACCAGTTTTCTTATTGATAACACTTGTGTTGTCATCGGAAATGATACAGTTAGTAGTGTAATAGAATTCGTTAATCATCTGTTCAAGTTCCTCTCGCGTAGGCGCACTCATAATAGTTACTCTTTTCATGTCAAATACTCCTTTTCAATACATTTCAAACTCATACACCGAGTTCATGAGCCATTCATTATCTATAAATTCCTCATGCAGCTCGTCAAGAACATCACGCCAATTTGAGGGAGCATTGTATGTGCTGGCAAGCTCTCCCATCAAATCACTTGCTATTTCCGCAAGTTCTAAATTCTGTTCTTCACTTGCCATAATAAGCAATCGCCTAATAATGTCTTTCATAAATCAGCACTCCTTTCAATAATAAAAACAAATCCATCATAATAAGTTATCGCAAAACCCAAATGATCTATTATCCAATCTTTGAAGTTATCATCATAATAATTCAAAGTCTGTTTTAGTATACCCCAAACACTTTCAATAAATTCTTTCCAGCATCCAGATATTCCCTGACATACTGCCTCCGCAATAACAACAGGATCGTCTGACATAGAACTTATAACAGCAAGAAATTGCACACGACCAGTATTATTTCTTTCCACTACTATACAAGCCTTATTTGTCTCATAATTGCTGAATACCTGATAAAAATTTCTCGCGTTCTGTTCACGTTCCTTTTTTGTAATTCTTTTCATATGTAACTCCTTTCATCGCATACAATATATAGTGTTATAAATTCATGGTTGTACTATATATTGTATGCAATTATCCTTAAAACAACTGTTTTATTCGATTAACTCAGGCATATAAACCTTTATATATGCCTTAAATCTTCCAATATCATTTGTATCTCCACGCTCTTTAGCAATTCGATTTGCCGTTTCAACAGCTTTTTCTCCACTAAGAGCGTTAAATGATGTTTCGTTATTGATTATTGGATGATTCGCAAAAGAAACAAATAAACCAGTTCCATCATTATTTCCAGTTCCAAAAGTTGTAATATAATAAAACGGAGTTTTAGTCTTGATATAAAGTTCGCCATCAACTAATAAATACATCTGTTCTTCTTTTTGAATCGCTTCCATCATTTTTTCTTTATTCGGGTATTCTCCATCACGCCATTTACGAGGAAAAAACCAACTTCCATGCTCTCTCCACCAAGATAAAGCGGCAATCGGAGTATCAAACTCTCCTTCGTCAACACAAATATCTCTTATTATTGCCTTTCTCCAAAGAGTTCGTGTTGTCGGATCATAGTAAATTTTGCCTTGTCCTTCAAAACTATTATCCTCAAAAGCAATAGATAAAGCAGAAAGAGTTGTTTCAAATATGGTGAAAGCAACATATTCTTCTTGTTCTATATACTCATAATGTCTTTTAACTTTCACTTTATCATAATACTTTATCCATGTTTTAATTTTCATTCTCATTCACTCCTTTTAAATCTTATTCAGCAGTTCTTGTAACTCTTTTATATACACGTTGATCTCGTTTTCCGCAGGCTTACAATTAACCAGCTTGTATGCAGTGTACGCATTATCCAAGAGCTGAATAATACCCTGTCTAATCAGATACTTTTCACGTTCTGTCATTGTTAATCACTCCTTATCCACAACTTCATCAAGACAAACCTCGTCAAGATGATTAACCACAAGATCAGCGACTTCAAACTCAAACCCATGAGTGTTGATAAACTTTTGATACTTTACCTTGTCTTTGTTTTCTGCAAACCATGCAAGCCAATCAGTAAAGCCAAGTATATCAACTATCGTTTCATCTGAAATTCCGTAGTTTGGGGCTTCTTCCTCTAAATCGTCAAGGAAGTAATCGTCTATGTAAATGTCAAGTCTATCCACAATGGATTCCGCAGAATCAAACCTATCTTCCGCTATACCACCCCAATATGCGCCCTGATAGTCAATCAGAGCGTAACCATTAGGCTCCTTACAAAGCCCAAAGTCCATCGTATGCAGAAAATCAGCAAAGAGTTTTGTGTATTTGTTTATGAGTTTTCCTCCTCATCATCGTCATATACATAATCGTCATCGTCATCATCGTCAAGACGGTCAATCAAAGCGTTAATAAACTGTTCCATGCTCATTGTGGGTCACTCCTTATTACACATTCTCATAAGTTCCGATTGTGTAATCATATCCGCTAATGTTGATTATCATTTCACCATTATCTGCATACTTGACCTTTTTTCTTTTCTCAAACATTCCGATAGTTTTGTATATTCTTCTGTTTTCCTTTTCAGAAAAGACCACATCACAAACTTTTCTAAACTGAACATTAGCATAATATCCAGTTATTCCCGTTACTATGAACGAATCTATTTGCCGCTTCCAGCCGTCATTGTCTGTCATAGTTCTTTGTTTGTCAAGCCATTTTTCCGACTTGTCAATGTTTACTTTGTATACTTTGTTCTTGATGTTCTCCATAGTTCATTCCTCCTATTAGTTGCAGTTCCGTTTACTTCTTATGTAATAGTACACTTTCAATCCTCATGCGGATAGATCGTGTATAAGTAGCGGAGATTTAAGGCTCTCCGCTAAAGCCTGTTAAATTACAGATTATATTTTTCTGCCTGTTCTTTGGTACAGAAGAAATGAAAGCCGGAAGCACATTCATCTTCTGACATATCAAAGTTATCTATTTCGATTTCGTCACCGATTTCATAACAAGTGTTTGAATCATATATAGATATACCTATCTTCTGTCCGTAAAAATCGCCTATAATGTCGGTAATTATAGCCTTTGAAGCTCTGCACTTGCTATTATATGAACCTCTAACATGAGCATCTTTAGGAATGGAAGCAACTATTATCACTCCATTTAGACACTTCTTGTATACCTTTTCAGGTGGGTCTATAATTCTTGTTGGTAATCCTCTTTCACCAGCTATTTTCATAGCCGCCTGTCTTACACGCCAATCGTCGTCTTTCAGACCTCTCTCGATGATGTCAAGGGGAACTTCACGTCCGTTGCAAGCGTTCATAGCCGCCTGTCTTACACGCCAATCGCCGTCTTTCAGACCTCTCTCGATGATGTCAAGGGGAACTTCACGTCCGTTGCAAGCGTTCATAGCCGCCTGTCTTACACGCCAATCGTCGTCTTTCAGACCTCTCTCGATGATGTCAAGGGGAACTTCACGTCCGTTGCAAGCGTTCATAGCCGCC